>Ga0208242_100041_pt1 | contig 191896 bp, 184 predicted proteins | sample SubbioAug_CSW13A_FD_184825 | JGI IMG/M metagenome (GOLD analysis project Ga0208242, IMG submission 184825) | Serpentinite rock and fluid subsurface biosphere microbial communities from McLaughlin Reserve, California, USA - CR12Aug_CSW13A (SPAdes) | ecosystem: Environmental > Terrestrial > Deep... | reverse complement strand
TGGCTTAATGAAATGGCTCAATTCCATATGTGAATAAGAAATGTTATGGTGAGTGTCTTATGGAAGAAAGCCTTTAATTAGGGCATATTTTAGGGTCACTCACCATAATCTAACACTCTACATAATGTCTATTATGGTGAGCTCACCATAACTGCCACACTTATGCCACTCTAATGCTTTTGGCGGGAAAAGATATTAAGGTTGTATCATATTTAATGGGTCACGCATCAACTAGCTTTACAGCGGACACATACCAGCATATAACAAGAAGTCTAGTTGAAGGTGGTGCTGGTGTTATTTCAGATTCAATGAAAGAAGCAGCTAACAGAATTGCACGTGACCAAACTGTGACCAATTGGCGGTTCAGCTTAATTGAGCACGTATTGGAGAAGAATTACATTCCTAAAATACTTGATTTTTCAGGCTTTTTGCGACATAATACTAGGTGGGAGTAGATGTCTGCCTGGTGTGGGCCCCGGACTTCAAATCCGGTGGTGGGCGTTGATCCGTCCATGGTGGGTTCGATTCCCACCTACTCCCGCCATACTATATTTAAAGGGTTTATAGCCATTCAATCTGATATAATTAATTATAGACAGTTAACATAATACATCGTGTTGGGGACAATTTGGGGACACGGGAAAAAATGTAAGCCTCCGAGGGAGTTAATCTCGGAGGCTTTTCTGTGCCTATTTATAGGCTGAAATGATTATTTCCATCATATCTGCCGCGGCTCTTTCAGCGCTTTTTAGAGATTTTGCATATATGTTTTTGGTTGTGCTAGTGTTTGAATGACCAAGAAGAGCACTCACTGTGAGGTCGAGGACACCTTTTCCGATAAGCAGGGTGGCTGCCTGAGCCCGTGGAAGGGAAGGGGCGACAACTTGTGACGCTCCAGGAATGCCTTAAACCACTTGCTGACTGTTCCAGGGTGCATAGGTGAGCCGTCCCATGATGTAAACAGCCTGTCCGATTGTTTCCATAAATCTATCACTTTCCGGCGCTCCTTCTTTTGGGCGCTTTTATGTTTTTTCAGCAACGCTATTATGGACTTTGGAACCGGGACAGTTCTTTTTGAGGACTCGTTTTTTGGGCTTTTTGTAATAATGCCTTTTCCCTCAACATACTGAGAGGTTCTAACTATATTTATTGTCCCTTTATCATAGTTAATATCCTGCCACTCAAGGCCCATAATTTCACCACGCCTAGCCCCGGTAGTTAGTGCCAGAATAACCGCGGTTTTGTATTTAGATACATCCTGTGGCTCCTTTTCCAATGCGATAAGGAGCGCAGCAGTTTGTTCTTCATCATAACTTCCCACATCAGATTTTTCAACTTTCGGAGGCCTAACTTTACTAGCCGGGTTACTACCCATGGCCTCCCATGCAACAGCGGTTGCAAACATGCTGCTCAATATGCGGTGATGCTGTTGGATAGTTTTGTTGGCTAAACCACCTTTTCTCCCATCTTTTCTTACGCCATCTTCCTGCAAATCACTATAAAACTTTACTAGGTGTGCTGGCCTGATCTGCTCAAGCCTTAAATGCCCGATAGCGGTAGTAATTCTGCCTTTAAGAATTTCTTTATAGCGGGCATAAGTTTTAGGGGCTAGGTTTTTTTCTGCATGGTCACGTAGCCAGATTTTAATAAATTCCATTAAGGGCATTTTTGCGCTACCATAATATTCTCCACGTTCTATTTCAGACACAAATTGGGCTAGGGCTTTTTTAGCCTCTTTTTCCTGTGCTTTTTCTGTAGTGGCATGAACAGTAATATTTTTAGTTTGTCTTATCCTGTTGCCTGAGCTATCACGTCCATCGCTAACGACCAACCGGAATGTGTTTTTCCCTCTGCGTTCAATTGAACCTGTGCCAGCCATCTTATTGCCCCCCTTTTAGGTATAAATGTTTTTTAATTGTTTAAAGCTGCTATCAGAATAATTGTTTTCGGAATTTTTTTCTTTTCCCCACAAAAGATGCTTTCCGGTGATTTTTTCATAAGCTTGCCTGCCGTCTCTAGCAAAAATACTGGGGTGTTCATATCCTTGACCCGGCATGCGTTTGGCTTTGGGTTTAACGGGGTGTTGTTGGTTCCATAGCTCCATAGCTTTCCGCCAACTTCTTCCGTCATTATGTTCTGCAACAAAAACTGCCAATTCTGCACGCCACTGTTGTGTTACCGCTCTATCGCGTTTGCCAGGCCCTAGAATTTTTTTTCGTGCAGCTGTGTAGATATCCATAATTTCGTTTACTGGGACTGCAGGAGAAGCCTGCACGGTAATTTTACTCAACGCAGGGTAATAGCTGTTTATGCTAGTAGTTATGCGGGCTTTCGGCAGCATGTAAGGGATTCCTGAAAGAACGAAAATAGTAGCTGCTGCGGCGGGCCAACCATACCTTTTTGATAAATTTTCGGAAAGGAGCCGCAATTCATCTAAAGCTCCGCCAAAGGCTACTGGAAAACGGTGTACCCATTGATCGCCCGGAATTAAGTAGTCTAGTATTTTCACTTCCATATTCAGTGGCCAGGTGCGTCGCTCATTTAGGGGAGTTTCTGCTAATTTTTTAAGCCATTCAAAAGGCTCACCGTCCAGAGTGATATTTAATGTGCTTGGTATGGGAATTTTTACAAATGTTGTTGGCTTACCTTCTTTTTCTTTTTCTTGCTTAATCCAAGAAACGGCTTCATCCCATGTCAAGAGGGTGTTATTTAAGTAAGATTCACGAAATTTTTTTACTTGCTGATCATTTGCAGCCTCAATTGATAAAATTTTTGAGAGAGCTATGCCGCGTTGATCGGGGGGAACTTCCCTTACGGTTTGCTGTGGCTTATTTTTGTCCTTTTGTAATTCTTCAAGTTCTCTGTAAATCACCAAAATGTCCTCAATTATATCTTCATGTTCACTTATTGCATCGTCAATATAACCATGTTTGATCATGTAATCCCATATTCTGGGGGATGGCTCACGATTTAAAAGATTAGATAACTTGGTGTAAACTTCGTTAACGCTGAAATATGGATTAGGGCTTTTAGTCATTGAATTACCTCCTTATCATTATAAGTAGTAAATATACTGATAACTTAGTATTAATCTAACAACATAATATTATATTGATAAGTACAAGTCAAGGGGAGGGTGAAATAATGCTTTTAAAGCAAGAGCGATTACGGCGTGGGCTAACGCAGACCCAGCTAGGTGCGCTTACGGGAATATCTCCACAAGATATTTCGTTAATTGAAAATGGATGGCGCAAACCTTTTCGAGGCTGGAAAAAGCGTTTAGCGGATGCTTTAGAAATGTCTGTAGAAAGTCTTTTTCCGGAGGTAACTGATGATGGCTGAAAGAACAACGCTTACGTCTAAAGAGGCGGCATTATATCTGGGGATCAGTTACTGGCTTTGCCTTGAATTGGTCAAAAGAAAGGAACTGCCCTGCATCGAGGCAGGAGGGCGCAAATTGTTTCGTAAGGAAAGCCTTGATAAGTGGATGCAGACAAGAGAAATAGAATCTATAAAGTAAAAGCCTGAGAACTATTTTTGGTAAAAAAGAAAAACCGCTGGATATGGGCGGTTGCGGGAGTGGTTCGTGTTGACCAAAAGCAGTATCCCTCTTCAACTAGGGCTTGACTATAGACAAAGGGGACTGTCAATTATACCACTGCATTCAAAAGGGAAAAAGCCGCTCGTGGAATGGGCGGGCTATCAAGCTAGAATAGCAACTGAAAAAGAAATCTTGGAGTGGCAGGCAAAATGGCCAGAGGCTAATGTTGGCATTATCACCGGGAAGATTAGTGGCATTATTGCTTTGGATGTGGACGCGCCTGATGGTATTGAAACAATAAAACGTGAAAGTTTGCAAATGCCACCTACACTAACGTCAAGGACAGGAGGCGGTGGATTTCATTACATTTATAAGCATCCTTGTAGAGTAGTGCGAAACTTTTCCAGGAAGTTACCTGGCCTTGACCTGCGCGGGGATGGTGGGTATATCGTTGCCCCACCGAGTGTTCACCAAAGTGGGAATGTTTATGAGTGGATACTCCAAGAGCCTCCGGTAGACGCACCAGAATGGTTGTTAAATTTGGTAGACCAGCAGGATGTAGGGCAGGCGGTATCTGTAAATGATTGGCGCAGTATGACAGGCAGCACTGTTTTAGAAGGAGAGCGAAATCAAACCGTTGCCCGACTAGCTGGTTTGCTTTTACGGCGACACGTTGACCCATTGGTAGTCTTAAATCTGTTGATGGCATTCAACGAAGCTCGCTGTAGACCTCCTTTATCCGAAAAGGAAATTTTGAGAACGGTTGACAGTATTGCCGGACGGGAGCTGGTGAGGAGGCAGCAACGTGAGTAATATCGAAAAACTCGCAAAATTGCAGAGTGATACTGAAGATAAAGAAAAAGAGAAAGTTACTCAAGCGCAGGTTCTTATAGCCTTGGCCGCTGACATCGAGTTGTTTCATGCACCAGATGGTGACTGCTACGCAACGATTAACACAGGGACACACTGCGAAACATGGCCCCTTAAATCAAAAGCTTTCCGTCGATGGCTACTTCGTCGATTTTATGAAATGCAAGATAAGCCGCCGGGGGCACAGGCGATGCAAGACGCTCTTGCGGTACTAGAAGCTAAAGCACACTTTAACGGGCCGGAACTGCCAATACATATCAGAGTGGCGGAATTGAACGGGAACATTTATATTGACCTATGCAATGAGACCTGGGCGGGGGTTGAAGTGTCACCAGAAGGGTGGCGAATTGTGACTGATCCACCGGTTAAATTCCGCAGAACTAAGGCCATGATGTCCCTACCAGAGCCTGAAACTGGTGGAAGCATTGCAGAGTTGCGGAAATTTGTGAATCTTCCCGATGATAACGGTTGGCGGTTGCTTGTGGCCTGTTTAGTGGCAGCATTACGACCAAGGGGGCCTTATCCTTTGCCGGTACTACAGGGAGAACAGGGGAGTGCAAAATCTACGACAGCCAAAGTGTTTCGTGCATTGGCTGACCCATCAACAGCGCCCCTGAGGACTACACCACGGGACGAAAGAGACCTAGCTATAGCTACTAGAAATGCTTGGATTCTTGCATTTGATAATTTATCAGGTGTTCCGGTATGGTTATCTGATGCATTATGTCGCATATCAACCGGCGGAGGCTTTGCAACACGGGAACTGTACTCGAATGAAGAAGAAGTGATCTTTGATTTTATGAGGCCGGTTATTCTGAATGGAATTGATGAAATAGCCACAAGGCACGATTTGTTAGACAGGTGCGTAATATTGAATCTTCCAGCAATACCAGAGAAGTGTCGACAGGATGAAAATAAATTCTGGGACTCATTTAATGAAGCTCAACCCCGAATCTTCGGTGCACTACTGGATGCAGTTGCTGTGGCCCTGAGGAACGTAAATACTGTTAAGCTGGACAGGTTGCCACGTATGGCCGACTTTGCTAAATGGGTAGTAGCAGCTGAAGAAGTCCTGCCCTGGGAACCAGGCGGTTTTATGGTAGCGTACTCTAGCAACCGAATGGATGCTGTTGAGCTAGCACTAGAGGCAGATGTGGTGGCGGTTGCAGTAAAATCTCTACTTGTACAGTCCTACACATGGAAAGGAACGGCAACAGAACTTCTGACCGAACTTGAAAAACATGTGAAAGAGCAGACCCGCAAAAGTAAAACGTGGCCAAAAACAGCGCGGACACTGGGAAATCGGTTGCGGCGGTGTGCTACATTCCTGAGACAGACGGGTATTGACATGGAGTTTGAACGTGAAGGGAGAGACCGGAAGCGAGTTATTAGAATTAGTATGCAATCCAGCGCCCTTAACGGTCAGAATGTCCTCAATACTGATAAAACCCTTGTGTTACCGGGGCTTAAGACACGGACACAAAATGATGAAAGTGATGAGAACGACCGCATAACGTCCGTATTTAAACCCCCGAAATATGAGGATGAGGACATTGCGGACAATAATGACGCAAAAAAACACAACTTATCTAAAGTCTCCAGTGACGATGAAGCCGAGAGTTTAAAGGAGCTTACGATTTAATGCTTAGTCTGCTAAAAAAACTACAGGAAATTGGCTACAGGGTAACACTTGATGGAGAATGCCTGCGTTTACTGTGGACAGGCAGTGGAAAGCCAGACCCAGCAACAATCAATCCACTTCTTAGTGAATTAAGAATGCGAAAGAGTGAGGCCGTGTCTTTCATTCGGAACCAGTCAACTACATTACCTAGTCATAGTAGTATAAAGGCAGCTATGGATGACCGTGGTTATATCACCATCTATTCCGAAAAAATTAGTCAAACTATTTATCTTTGTCGTGACCAGGAAATTGCTCTATCTTTGCTGGATGGCTCCATTGCCTTCACCTTGCGGGAACTGCAACATCTTGTTATGCAGGAATATACACCAGATGAACTGCGGGAACTGTGTGATGTAAAGAAGGAACTATTACGGCAAATGCGGAGGTGGAAGTTGCCAGAACTAGCGGAACGGCTATTTAATGGCATTTTGGTGGATAGGGATACACCAACCGTTGATTGCATTGTGCGGTTGGCTTGTAAGAAAGTTAACACGACTTAAAACATGAAAGTGAGGTGATTTGGTATGAATTAGATTATCAATAATATTAAGCCGATACGTAGTTTCTAAAGATCTTATAAACAAATATATCACGGGAGGTCAGTAATGAAGACTTTAAGCCAGACTCTAAGCGAGCTTAGAAAAGAAATGGAGGATTGCCAGGAGCCCACAGCGTCAGAGACTTGGTTGCCAGAGCAGGGAGATATTCTTGTCGGTAAAGTGCGAGAAATCAAAGAAGTTACTACAAAATTTGGCCAAAGGGATACCATGGTTGTTGAAACAGAGCATGGTCAAATAAAAACGGTTTTTGCCACTACAGATATTAAACGTAAGTTGGAGTCATTGAAGGCAGAAATTGGCGATATCGTTGCTCTAAAATATTTTGGTGAAAAACAAACCCGAAATGGTGCTACATTTAAAAGTTATGAAGTTAGAGTAATAAAAACAGATATTACCTGCACAGACCAGCTTGCCGAAGGCGTTAATGAACTTTCAGAAGATGATATTGTATTTTGAAAGGGGGGATAGCATCCCCCCTTATTCTAAAATGTCAGGTGGTAAGAACTATGAAGATAGTGCACACTTGTGTAAAACTTGTTAGGGTCTCATGTTGCCGATGTAGCCGTTATTTGCTCGATGCCATGGTAGGTGCAAAAGTGTTATGCCCCAATTGTAACACGTGGACAAAGGTTAAATTAATGGCACATTGTAGGGCTGATGACTATTCCGCCAGAGCTGGCAAACGGGATGGTGAAATCAAGCCATGTAGGGTGATCTTTCCACCCTGCAAATGAGCTATTAATTTATGTTGACATTGATGGGAGGTATGCAAAATGCCCTATAAGGATAATGAGAAACGTCGTGAGTATCACCGTGAATATAAACGCATGCAAAGGGCAGGTAATAGTCAAACCCCATGTCAAACCCTTCTACCCCTACCGTTTAAGCTAAAAACTGCTCGAGATATCCTTTCCTTATTAGAAGAACAGGTTAATGCCGTGCGTGAAGACAGAGAGGCTGGAACACTTGAGAAAGCTCGTTGCATCGGCTACTTGGCTGGGTACGCCCTGAAGGCTGTTGAAGTAGCTGATCTAGAAGCCAGAGTAATTTCCTTGGAAAGTGTCCTAAAGGAACGGAGAAAAATGGCATGAAGGATAAGCTGACTAAGTATTATACTGAACTTACACCTAGGGAGCGTTTTAAATTAGTACTAGATGCCCTCTCACGAGATGATGAGGATGAGATGAATCGTTTGGCAGAGACCTGCCCACAGAAAACCTACCGAATGAAGGATGCCGCTGTCACTGATCTAGTTGATAGTAGCCGTGATGTTGTATTAGTTTTTACTATTCTGTGGCTTGATGGCATGCGACGCTTTCTAACAATTTGGGGTATTAATCAAGCTTATAAAGAATCAGGACAAAGTAATAATTCTATGAGCGTTGATGATCCTGTTAAACTGGCAGAACAGTTATATGATCTATCCTCTCTGCTCAAGGGCATTTATACAGGGTTACGCCATTTTTGTGAGGAAATTGAGGTTGAGCCTGAGAGTCTACTAGCTTGGTATCCGCCAGTTTTAAATGATATAGACCTGTTACGTGATATATTAGATAGTGGCATACCTGCAAGTGAAGAGGCATCAAAATTAGTTTTAACGGTTTTACGCCAAAGATGGCAGGCTAAGGACGCACATTAAAAGCCAGATAATGAGCATTAAACCTACTTAATATTTTGCTTGAGAGATTCTCAGTAAACGTTAAAAGGAGTCTCGGTATCTAAATGCGCAGGTCAAATCCTGTTACGAAATATAAAAAACAAGTAACCACGGCATAATCCCTTGGTTATTTGTTGTTTATAGGGAATTTCTGTTCTGCCTAAAAAGATTTCTTGTGTGCACCATCGTTGGCTGTCAGCATATCGGATAAAACATCAGGGAAGAAGTGAGCCACTTCTGATATAAAGCTATAAAAAATAAGATGAGACCCTTCCGGGATTCCCCCCGATGTTAGCATCATCTCAGGGTAGATGTACAGGATGTTCTAGCTTAACGATTAACAATTCACAATAGCTACTTTGCAGGAAATTCGTGGAAGAAAGCCGAAATATAAAAATAATTCAAATATTCTCGATTTGTTGGAAGAGATCAAAGCGGAGTAATAAAATAGGAGCATATTATATGGATGAAGTTTTAAGCTTTCTCAGATACGAGATGATTAGTGCCTTTATGCAGATTTTTTGGGTTATACTCTCGAATTCCTACTTACTTCCTTTTCTCATTACTGGTATCATAATGTGGATAGGGCATAATTTCTTTGGTATATGGTTTGGATCACGTGGTGGAAGGCTTTTATATTTTATAGTTTGGTTCACATCATTCTGGCTGCTAAATATACAGTAAAAAGCTACACTGGTTTCGTTTAGAAAAGGATTTTATTTATAACTCTGGTGAGAGTTCCTAGGGGGGGAGGAGTGATGATATGGATCTTAGTAAGTTAGCTAATCTCTTGAAACTTCAGCCTGTTTTTCTCTTAGGAATTCTTTTAACATCAAGCATGCTTTTATTTGGGCCAACGTCGTTACTGGATTTATTGGGTTTAAGTGAAATTGTGATCATATATCGAGGATGGATTGGTCTTTCTTTGCTATTTTCAGTAAGTCTACTAGGAGCGCATTTAATGTGCCATGTGTTTACAACCTATATTTATTAGGGCCTTTAAAAGACTTCCCTTTGTTCCAAAACCGACAGCTGTTGTTGGGGTGATTTGATTGAGGAAGTCCAAGGCTGGTAGTGGATATAGATAAAGAACAAAGTGATTGTGTTGCCGGTGTATAGGAGTGTGGTGATGAAATATGAGTCGAAAACTTAAAGAGTTAAGAGAGTTAACAGATGAGCAGATAGTTGAAATGTATGATGAGGTTTCTAGTCATACATCAGTAGGGTTAGATTACTATGCTGAAGAATTAAATAGGCGAAGTAACGAAAAAACCAATAAAATTATTGAGAAATGTACTATATGGATTACTATAATGACGGCAGTAATTTTGATAGCGACAATAGCTAATGTAATAATTGCCTTGGGCAATTAAATCTGATTTAACTAGGGTTAATTTAAATCAAATAATATCAGAGGGTAGATATTATGTTTAATAGTTTTAGTAATTACTTAACAGTTGAACATATATATAATTTAACGTTTTCATGCATCCCTAACAAAAATGGTCTGTATATTGTAAAAAAACCTAAAGGTATGAAAATTGTGATTTCCCCCAATACAACTGCTATTGCTGAATATAAAGGAAGCAGCATGCTCTATAATGAAGACATATTACTATCAAAGTATCAACAATCTGACAGAGAAATATTATATATCGGAAAAGCAGGCGGTAACCGAAATAAGCTAAAACAAAGAATACGTCAGTTTGTTAAATATGGATATTGCTTGGTTGACAATCATCGAGGTGGTCGTGCAATTTGGCAAATAGAAAATAACAAAACTCTTTTATTAGGATTTGTAGAATGCGATAATCCTGAAAAAAAAGAAAACGATCTTTTAACAAAGTATTTGCTAAATTACGGTGTATTACCGCTAGCAAATTGGAAGATAGGTTAATTCTCTATCCTTTGTGGATTATTTAACATCACACCAAGTGGTCTACCTATGTGCGGGCCACTTTTTATTGTTTCTTAGAAACTGTGAAACACAAATCCAGCTACTACACTTATTTAATATTTATGGCTTTCAAAGGAAAAAACACTTGTCAGTAGAAATATACAAGATAGGCTAGTGACGGAAAGGATGCAAAATTATGACATACCCTACAATTTCACTTTTTAGTGGTGCCATGGGACTTGATTTAGGCCTTGAAGCTGCAGGTCTGGATATTAAAATAATGCAAGACATTGATCAGTGGTGTGTTAAAACTATGGAAGCAAATAAATATCGTTGCGTACATGGAGATATTAAACAGCTTATTACAGAAGACCCAAAATGTAATTTTCTTTTAAAGCCAGCGGGCTTGTATCCGGGTGAAGCATTTGCTGTTGTTGGCGGGCCACCATGTCAACCTTTTAGTACTGCAGGAAATAGACTCGGCACAAATGACCCAAGAGGTAGCCTGTTTATGGATTTTTATAATGTAATCAAGGTTGTAAAGCCTCGATTTTTTGTTATGGAAAATGTTAAAGGATTATTGTCATCTGCAATTAGGCATATACCACTTAAGGATAGAAATAACAGTACATTGGCGCCGGATGAAATGCCTGGTTCCGTATTTAATATCATCAAAGAAACATTTAATTCTTTAGGCTATAAATTGGTCTACGGTATCCTAGACGCTGCCCATTATGGAGTTCCTCAGTTTAGGGAGAGACTTGTTATCATAGGTTCACGTGATCAGGAGGACATATTTCTGCCCATGCCCACACACTATCAATTGCATCAAGACCCAAGTTACCGCTGGTGTACTCTCAGAGATGCAATTGGGGACTTAGAAGATGATCCTGGGCCTGTAGCAACATTTTCAGCCGATCGACTAAAACTTCTAAAAATGGTGCCTATGGGCGGTAACTGGCGTAACTTGCCACCTGAATTGATAAGTCAGGCAATGGGTGGAGCATATAAAAGCGGTGGGGGCAAAGTAGGATTTTATCGCCGTCTTGATTATGAGCAACCGTGCCCTACTTTAGTAACGAGTCCTGTTCAAAAGGCAACTATGTTGTGTCACCCAACTAAAGACCGACCGCTATCAGTCCGTGAATATGCGAGAATACAACAGTTTCCAGACAATTGGGAATTCGTTGGCAAAGTTACTGATTGTTACCGGCAAATTGGTAACGCTGTTCCCATTGGGCTTGGAAAAGCAGTAGGCCAGGTTCTTATTGCTGTGGCCAACGGGAACGCAAAAATACAGACTCGCCGGTTACGTGGAACTTCTGTACACGAGTCTTTACAAAGAATCCAAAACATAGCCATAAAGGCTGCTAAGTAGGTGCTTTCATTGATTGATACAAGAGAGTTAGAGTTAAAGATTGCTGAACTACTTGACGATTTTTATAATCGCCGCATTTCAAAAGTAACAACTCTTAAGTTGAAGGATGCGTTAAAAAGAAAAAACCCGTATCTGTTTCGTGCTATTGGGGTTCAGAAAGCGTCTGAAATTGTAGAGGGATTATTGGCCGCGTACATGTCCAGTAGTGACGAAGGCATTTTTGGTGATGCGTTCTTTGAACCCCTGGCAAAGTTTGTGTCTGGATGCGTTGTGTCCCCTTCTGAGGGTGTGGATATTGCAAAAGAAACTGAAAGTGTTTATATGGCTGTTGCTGTAAAAAGTGGGCCAAGTGTTTTTAATGCTCAAAGTAAAAGACGGCAAGCTGATGATTTCCGAGTGTTAGAGCACCGTCTACGTAAATTGCAAAAACATTTTGATCCTGTAGTTGGGTATAGTTATGGTCGGAAAAAACAGAGGAAAGATACTAAGGCACCATTCCGAGAACTTGCAGGGCAAGCGTTTTGGATGTTGCTAACAGATGACCCTGATTTCTATCTAAAAATAATACGCCTAATGCAGGATAAACCACAGATACACCTACCTGCTTATACCGCTGCTTTTGACGCGGCTGTTAACCGCTTTACTCGTGAATTCATTGATGAATTTTGCGATGATGATGGAGTTATTAACTGGGAAAAAGTAGTTCAGTTTAATAGCGGTGCATAGTATAGTAACAAGGGAAAAAGCGATAAACGGGATTTATCCGAGTATAGATCTTAAGGTATGGTAATTCATTCTAGGATCAGACAATGTAAAAAGCGGCCACTAAATTGGTCGCTTTTCCTAATTTGAAACTAACTCATTAGTTCATGATTGGTGACAATCTTGATTAAAAATAAGCGAAAAAACAAAAGTATTCGTCATTCCATTATAAATAAACCTAATTCGACAGAATAAGGCAAATAACTACAAAGGTAAATTAGGAAATAAGTTGAAATAATACACTATCCCTATCAAATATTTGTTGTACTTACGAGATTCGCAGTTATACGAGGGGGAATGAAATATTTTGTGTACATTAAACCAACAAATATTAGATAATATAAATTGGGATAAGCGCCCGATAGCAATCGATCTTTTTTGTGGTGTTGGAGGTATGTCCCTTGGTTTTGAGCAAGCCGGATTTAATGTAGTAGCTGCAGTAGATAAAGATCCTATACACACATATGCACATACAATAAACTTTCCTGACTGTCAAACAATACATGCTGATGTTGCTAAATTAACTGCAAGTGACATAAGAAATATAGCAGGCATTGGAAATAGGCAGATAGATGTAGTATTTGGAGGCCCACCTTGTCAGGGATTCTCGTTAATAGGTAAAAGAAGATCCAATGATCCAAGGAACATGCTCTTTTTCGAGTTTGCTCGTCTAGTGGCTGAGATAAGCCCAAACTATTTTGTTTTGGAAAATGTAGACGGCTTGCTTTATGGAAACACACTTAAGGTATTAGATGAATTTATAAAAAGAATGAAGGCAGCTAAATATGAAATTTTGGAACCAGTAGAAGTGCTAAATGCATGTAATTATGGAGTTCCTCAACGAAGAAAAAGATTATTTGTAATTGGTTGTAAAACTTCTTTCCCCTTACCCAAATACCCAATAATTAAAACCAATTATAGTACCCCAACTGTTAAGGATGCCATCTATGACTTGCCTAATATTGACGAAATTAACTATTTACTTTATTCTGATTTATTTACCGGCAAGTTGGGTAGTGGTAGCACTTATGCGTTATTATTGCGAAGTGAAATTAGAGATAAAAATGATCTGTCCTTACCTCGAGTAAAAAACCTATCAGGGTTAAGTGGATGCTCACGTATTGTACATTCGACTGATGTTAGAAAGAGATTTTCAATGACTACACCAGGCACTACTGAGCCCATTAGCAGATTTTATCGATTGAAGTGGGATGATGTTTCAAATACGATACGGGCTGGAACAGAGCGCTCTCATGGTGGTTATACTGCGGCAAGACCGATTCATCCACAGTATTCACGATGCATTACAGTAAGAGAGGCAGCCAGAATTCAATCGTTTCCTGATTGGTTTGAGTTCCACCATACTAAATCGCACGCTTTTCGGCAGGTTGGTAATGCAGTACCGCCACTACTTGCAAGGGCGATAGCAAAAGAAGTTGTTAAGTGTTTAAATGTAGTAAATGGGGGATTTGTAAATTATGGTTAAGAGAATAAAAGATAGAACTAGAATTGATGCTTCTCCAACTAAAGACTTCTTCATTCATATGTTAGTAAAGGATATAAATCTTAGTCGTGCAATAGCAGATTTAGTAGATAATTCTGTTGATGGCGCCAAAAGGTTGAGAAGAGATGGAAATTATAATGGTCTAAGTGTTAGAGTTAGAGTTTCAAAAGATGAATTTAAAATTTCTGATAATTGTGGAGGTATCCCCGAGGACTTGGCTCGCAAGTATGCATTTAGATTTGGACGTGCAGAAGGAATGCCTAATGATACACCCCATTCAATTGGCCAATTTGGTGTTGGTATGAAAAGAGCACTATTTAAGTTAGGTAATTATTTTCGAATAGAATCGAAGACAAATAACTCAAGATTTGTAGTGGAACAAGATGTAAAGGAATGGGCAACAGATAAAGATAATTGGGACTTTAAATTCGTAGAGCTAGAAGATAGCTGGTCTCTCCCTAGCGGAGATGAGGCTGGAACAACAATCACTGTTACACAGCTTCACCCAACTGTTGCTGAGGAGTTTGAAATTGAAAACTTTAGAACAAGATTGAAAACACAATTGGAAAGTGCACATCAAATAAATTTAGATTTAGGCCTTGCTATAACTTTAAATGAATTACCCTTAGGTATTAATCCGGTAGAACTACTAATATCTAGTCAATTGACACCAACCCATAAGGAAATATTATTTCCAATTGAAGGTGAAAAAGAAGTTAAAGTTACTATTTACGCTGGCATTGCACATTCTGATCCGCAGAAAGCAGGTTGGTTTGTTTTTTGTAATGGAAGGCTTATTTTAGATTCAGATAAAACGGTTACTACTGGTTGGGGAGATGGAAACCCTTTATACCATAATCAGTTTGCCAGATTCAGGGGCTATGTTTTTTTTGACTCAGATGACCCTCGGGCACTGCCTTGGAATACAACCAAGAGTGATGTAGATACTTCATCCTCGATTTATAAAAGCATACGATTAGAAATGATTACGATAATGCGTCCAATAATCACATTTTTAAACAGGTTAGATGCTGAGAAAAAAAATAAAGAAGAAGAACAGGATTCTACACCTCTTGAAAAAGCAATTGAAGAAGCAAAGTCTGTTAATATTAAAAAAATCGTTCAGGAACAAATATTTTCAGCTCCAAAACCTATTAAAACAATAACATTACAGAAGGTAAACCGTATAACATATGCAAAGCCGATGGATCAAGTAAACCGTGTAAAAAAAGTTTTAAAAGTAAGAACGAATCAAGAAGTTGGAGAGAGAACTTTTGAGTATTTCTTAAAAATGGAGTGCGAATAGATGAGAAAAAGTAGTTATGAAAGAATTAATTACGCGTTACGGCCAGCTAAAAGTGCAGAAAGAAAAATGCTTTGTGAATCGTTTAGAAATCTCTCCGTCTTTCGATCTGTTAATTCATATCGATATATTGGATTCGGTTCCACTTTTTTTAGTGACTTTGTTCTTTTACATAGGGAGTTGAACTTGCAACAAATGATAAGCATTGAGAAAGATGAACATTATCGTGAAAGATTTGAATTTAATCGGCCATACAGTTGTATAGAAATTATGTATGGTGAATCAAATGATGTACTACCTGAGCTTCAATGGGATAATATCTGCACCATCGCATGGCTTGATTATGATAATATGTTGTATGAAAGTGTTTTAAATGATATTAAATTTTTTTCATCAAAAGCATGTACAGGGAGCATATTAGCTGTTACAGTTAACGTTCACCCATACGACTATGAACCGAATGCTGAAGATCCCCGTCTTAAAAAATTAAAAGAAAATGTTGGGAATGATAAAGTGCCAGCTACAGTAACTGAAGCAGACCTAAGAGGTTGGGGTCTAGCTGCTACATGTAGAACGATAATCGAAAATGAAGTTCTAGAAACGCTTAAAGATCGTAATGGAGCACGACCCCCAGGTACGAAAATTCAATACCATCAATTATATAATTTTCATTATTCGGATGGCGTGAAAATGCTAACTGTTGGAGGTATATTTATAGATGAAGGACAAAAGCCGCAATTAGATAGTTGTGCATTCAACAACTTGACGTTTATTAAAACTAGCACAGAGCCTTACCTCATTGATATTCCAAGTTTAACCTATAATGAGATACGTTATATTAATGGACAACTCCCAACTGAGGATCCATCAACAATTAGTTCTTATGGAGTTTCACCCGCTGATTTAAATAAGTATATTAAAATTTATAGATACTTTCCTACTTTTACTGAATCTGAGATATAGGAGAACAGAAAGTGATTTATATACAAACGCCTGCGAAGTCTGAAGAGACTTTGAAAGTGGGGACAAAATGGGGACAAGCAGTTCAAAGATGTCCCCAATCTCACCAAATTGCACAAAATGGTAAAAGGAATAAAGCTAATAATTACGGGCTTATCCGAACATTCCATATTTATACCATAAGCCTTTTTTCGGACTTCAAATCCGGTGGTGGGCGTTGATCCGTCCATGGTGGGTTCGATTCCCACCTACTCCCGCCATACTACAATAAATTAAGCACGCCGTGAGGCGTGCCTATTTTTTGTTTGTGTTCTCTTAACGTAACCAGCTGGATAACCGTCTACATTGTAACGCGCGCAATTATGTGATACACTTACTTACGTGGAGGTGCTTTTTAGTGGAATATCAAAATATAACACTCTCAATACAAAAAGATTTGTTAAAAAAGGTTAAGCATATTGCCATTGAAAAAAATACTTCGGTATCAGGCTTACTATCCCAAACTCTAGTGGACATTGTAAATCAGGAAACTGGCTACCAGCGTGCCAAAGAGAGGCAACTGAAGGTCATGGAAAGTGGTCTTGAACTTGGCCTGTCCGGGAAAACTACATGGAGCAGGGAAGAACTTCATGAGCGCTAATTTGGAATTCGTTGATACAAACATAATCGTTTATGCATATGACACATCGGAAAGATATAATAAGGGTCAAAACATAGTTTTAAATAATAATTGGCAGGATATGTGCCTTTTTTGTCGAAAAACATCTGTAAAATCTCATATAGCTGATTGATTCTATCGTAAATTAACAGAAAATTCTGAATATCCTGTTGAAAATAAAATTGTGGGGGATGGTTTTGCATGAAAGAACAGAAGATTATGAATCGGTGGTTCGTAGTATTCGGGACAATGATGATTATTCCATCTATTGGTGCGGTTTATGCCTGGAGTATTTACAGGCAACCACTGGCAGAAATCCTTGCCGTTTATCAGGGAGTATCTCCCGAGTCTCTTACGACACCGCTTAACTTCGTGTTCTCCCTTGTAATTCTGTTTTTTGCTACCGGAGCAATTCCGGGGGGTCTGATCCAAGATAAGATTGGCCCTAAGAAAGTAACAATTGTCGGTGGAGCAATGCTTGGACTTGGTTTGATTCTTTCCAGCTTTGCCACCAGCGTAATACATTTGTATATTTTTTACGGCTTTTTAGGTGGTATAGGTATTGGTTTTGCCTATATTACTCCTTTGGCAACCTGTAACAAGTGGTTCCCTGATAAAAGAGGGACCATTAGTGGTGTGGCTGTTGCGGGGATGGGTCTGGGCACCATTGTCTTCAGTCCAATCGGTCAGATGCTGATTGAAATTATTGGTCCATTGCTTGCAATGCGTATTTTAGGAGTTGTGTATTTTGTACTTATTACCATTGGTGCACAATGGATGATTCTGCCTCCGGAAGGATACAAGCCGGAAGGCTGGGAACCTTCTGTAAGTCAAAAGAATGTTGTACACTATAATCCAAGAGAAATGGTTTCCACTGCATCATTCTATAAGATTTGGATTTCGTTTATGGTCGGTACCGCATCGGGTTTAATGATGATTGGTATTGCTTCACCGGTTGGACAGCAAATTGCCGGTCTCAGTGTGCCGGAAGCTGCCGCCATTGTAGGTATGTTGGGTTTATTTAACGGTGGTGGACGTGTTGCCTGGGGAGCTGCGTCTGACAAATTAGGCCGTACTAGAACAATTGCTATATATTCACTGATTACAGCAGTTGCAATGGTGACGTTTAACTTTATCAGTTCAAGTGTGCCATTTGCCATCACCCTCTTTACTGTCACTGCGTGCTTCGGAGGTTTTATGGCGGTTTTCCCGTCTTTAACTGCCGATTTCTATGGTACGAGGAATTATGGAGGCAACTATGGTATCGTTTATCTGGCTTACGGCTTTGGTGCGCCGCTGGGCGGTTGGATAGGCTCTGCATTTCCGCTGAGTCAGGCCTTTAATATTGCAGCTGTTTGTGCTCTCATTTCTTTCGTGCTGATGCTAACAACGAAACATCCCGAGAGTAAACAAGTTCCGGTATTACTACTTAACAAAAGCTGAGTGATGGTTGTCATCAGGTACACGAAGAAGCACAGGTGTCACAAGAGAAGCTAAGGAAGAATAACAAAAGAACCCTTCGGGGTTTTTTGTTTGCTACTGTGAATCTCCATAACATCTCCATATTTTCTCCATCAATTCTGCAGATTCATGGGGTATGATAGAGCTATACTTAACACTGCAGGAGGTGAGAACATGAAAAGGGGATTATTGATTGCTGTAGTGGTTGCTCTCGTTTTGGCGTTAGCTGTTCCGGCGGCTTTGGCGCTGACCGACAACCAGAAGGCAGAGCTTGAGTCTCTCTATCAGCAGCAGGAACAGTTGCGGACGCAGATTCTTGAGAAGCAGGTGGAAGCGGGTATTATTAATGCCGAAGATGCCGAGTCTTTCAGGGAGCGGATGGAACAACGCTGGGAAGCGCGTAAGGAGCGCATGGCAGAAGGTGACTACTCCTTCGGATTTGGCCAAAAAGGTGGACGCGGCGGTATGATGGGCGGCCGGGGCTTTGGCGGTCGAGGCGGTTGCGGAAACTGCCCGGTAAACGATACAGGGTCGGCGCTTTAGTTTCGACTCAGATAAAGTAGTACAAGCCGGAGCATTATGCTCCGGCTTTCCTTTTGCAAGATGCTGACTTATAATAATTGTAATGGATAGATGGGGGTGTGACCCTTGGAGAAGATTTTACTGGTGGACGATGAGGAAAAGATTACCCGAGTGGTTCGGGCTTATCTTGAAAAGGAAAACTTCGAAGTCGCAGCAGTGCATGACGGCAGGGACGCATTGGAGCTGGCCCGGGCGGGTGGATTTGATTTGATGATTTTGGACTTAATGCTTCCAACTCTCTCCGGTGAAGAAGTATGTAAGCGGCTGCGCAGAGAAGGGAACGCGCTGCCGATTATTATGCTAACCGCCAAAGGGGCGGAAGATGAAAAGATTCAGGGTCTGGGTTTTGGCGCCGATGATTATTTGGTGAAACCGTTTAGCCCCGGTGAGTTGGTGGCCCGGGTTCATGCGGTGCTGCGCCGCTACCGGCCGGCGAAGGCCGCTCTGCTGGCTGATGTGATGGAATTCGCCGAAGGTGAATTGTTCATAGATACATTGCGCCATCAAGTTAGACTCTTAGGGAACAAGCTGGAGCTAACAGCGACGGAGTACAAGCTTTTAGTGACAATGGCCAGGAACCCCGGCCGTGTTTACACCCGGGGTGAATTGTTGGAGATAGCCCAGGGGGGGTTGCCCACCGGGTTTGACAGGACCATTGACAGCCATATCAAAAACCTGCGGCAGAAGCTTGAGCCGAAGCCGGATACACCAAAATTTATTAAAACTGTCTACGGAGTTGGCTATAAATTTGAGGGTGAAGAATAATGAAAAGCCGGCTATCCCATAAATTTACTCTGGCTATGGTCACACTGGCCGTGAGCGGAATCATCCTGACCGGATTGTTGACCAATCTGGTATTGGGCTGGAACTTCCAGCGTTATTTGCGCACTACGCAGGAAGCGCAGAACCGTAGAATCGTGGAAACATTGGAGTCGCTCTACGGTGAAGCAACTTCCTGGGTGGCTGTGCGACGCTCTACTCAGTATGTCGGTTCTACTACCGGTACACAGATTCGGGTTTTTGACCCTGAAAATAATCTGGTTGCCGATTCTTTACCCGGTATGATGCAGGGGATGCACGGCAGACGCTGGGCAAGAGCTCAGGAGGAGCGGGGGAATACGTATAAGTACCCGTTAAATATTAATGACAGTATGGTCGGTACCGTTGAAATTACCCATCTGGGACAACAGGGATTATGGAGCGGGGAGGCATTGGTATTCCGTCGAACGCTTAATCAGACAGCTCTGCTAGCCAGCTTTTTGGTGATAGCCGCTGCCATAGTCGGGGGCAGTATGCTGTCCCGCCGCCTGACGAAACGCTTTGAAACGTTGACGGCGGCAGCCGATACACTGGGCCGGGGCGAGTTCGATACCCGGGTTGCCGTAGAAGGCGATGACGAACTGGCCGCATTGGGTGATACGATGAACCGAATGGCTACCCGTCTTGAGGAACAAAATACTCTGCGTAAAAAATTAACGGGGGATATTTCCCATGAACTGCGTACACCGCTAACTACGGTGCAGAGTTATCTGGAAGCATTTATAGACGGGGTAATGGAACCGGATCCAGAAAATTTGCATGCTATTTTGGATGAAACACACCGCCTTGGACGGCTGGTTAATGACCTGCAGGAGTTGACAACGGCGGAGTGCGGGGACAGGGATGTGGTGTTGACAGTTGTGGATTTGTACCAGTTAGTAAAACAGGAGACACATCGGGCCTTGCCTCGTTTCAAGCAAAAACAAATAGAGTTGCGCATGGAAGAACCAGAAGAGGAGAGAATGGTGCTTGGGGATGAGAGTCTGCTTTCACGGGTATTGGGCAATCTCATCATGAATGCGTACAAGTATACGCCGGAAGGGGGAACGGTCCGTGTCTCAACCTTCAGTAATAATGAAAGCGCCGGTTTTCTTGTGGCAGATAACGGTATCGGGATTCCCCGGGAACATCTTCCCTATATTTTTGAGCGGTTTTACAGGGTTGATCCTTCCCGCACCCGGGCCACCGGTGGTTCTGGTATAGGGTTGGCTATTGTCCGTGAACTTGTCCGGGCCATGGGAGGAAGCGTTGACGTGGAAAGTAGTCCGGGTGTGGGCACCACATTCCGTGTCACCCTGCAAAAACAGCCCCGTAAAATTATATAAAAAACGATTTAAGGTAATAAAAGGTTCCCTACATTCACAGAGTTTTTCTGTGGATGTAGGGAATTCTTTATTACCTTATACATTATGTATAAATATCGCCAATTAATATGGATTGCAAAATAGTAAATTCTTCATGGATAGTCTTTGATCCCCAAGTCTATGCCGACAACTTGGTTTATGGCAGGCAAAGGTTCGGGCTGGGGCATCTCTATCAGAATGGACACATTCAGCCCGCTTTCCAAAGCAAAGCGTTCATTGATAAACTGGGAAGCGATAACGGTATGTGTTGTCGGGGGGCCGCGCATCAGCCAGGAACTGGCAAAGGAACTGGGGTATGATGCAGGGTTCGGTCCGGGCACATTCGCCGGGGATGTGGCTTCCTATTTGGTATGGCGATACCAACAAAAACCTGAAAAATAGTGTGAGGGGGTTATGGTATGGAAGTTATGCTGAGAGTGAGGGGGAGGAGACCGGGTTTTTATCCTGGGCATGGCTAAAAACGCGGGTAAAACCTCTACCTTGAACCATTTAATTGCGGCATCAGCGGGTCACAGAGAGAAATTAGGCATTACGTCCACCGGGCGAGACGGCGAGACGCTCGACCTGATTACAGGCAAAGTAAAACCCCGCATTTTCTGTCCGCGGGGTACAATCGTCGCCACGGCCCGCCAGGCTTTGCGGGTCAGCTCGGCAGGTCTGCGGAACCTGCACGCGACGGGTATTTACACTCCGCTGGGCGAAGTGATTATCGGGGAAGTGGCAGAGGAAGGCTGTCTGGAGTTGGCAGGACCGCTTTATGCGGGGGATCTCGAATACCTGCTGACCGCCATGGCCGACCGGGGTGCGCAAAGAATCTTCGTAGACGGTTCCCTGGACAGAAAGGCAGCCGGCAGAGTGTTGGATAAGATTATCCTCGCTGTTGGCGCTGTTGTCAGCCCATGTCTGGAAGAAGTGGTGGAACAGGCGGTGACTTGGGCAGGACAACTCAGTATCCCTCCGGCACCCCCATGGGTACTGGATACTGCCGTAAGGCTATCCGCCGGGCCGGGCGGCTTGATTTTTGAACCGGGAAAAATATTTCCGTTCCCTTTTAAGACACTGTTAGGCAAGGGCACGGTTGATGGGGTTGTTGCCCACATAGGCGTAGGGGTGCTGGGTTGTGGGGTTAAACGCGAAGCCCTTAAAGGTATCGGCCTGGGTGAAGCGGCCTACCGCCGGATCGTACCAGCGTGCTCCGAAGTTGACGAGCCCCGACTTCGGGTCGTATTCTTTGCCTGTGATGCCCTGGAAGCTGTAGGGTGCCAGGGGACCGGCGAACATGCCGCCGAAGGCGTCGAAACGGTAGCGGGCAATTTCTTCACCGATGCGGTCGGTGAGATTGGTGACGTTGCCGAGGGCATCGTAGTGGTAGTTGAGCAGACCGCCGCGGGTGCGGAGGTTGCCGTAGCGCCCTTCGTCCTTACGGCCGTGGTAACCGAACATGTTGCGGGCGATGGTCTGGTCGTTCCCCTGGTAATATTCGGCAAGGGGGCTGCCTTCTCCTGTATACTCTTTCATGACATTGACGCCGTCATAAAGGTAGCGGGTGGTTTCGGTGCGCAGGCGGTATTCTTTATCCTCGGGGTGCCAGTAGTCTTCCTCGCGGGAGACTTTGCGGCCAAAACCGTCATAGAGATACCCGAGCCAGGTCCCGTCGTCGAACCAGACTTCACTCAGGCGTCCCGTTTCGTCGTAGTCATAGAGAGCGGCGCCGTCGGGACGGTAGACGGCGGTGAGATTGCCGGCATCGTCTTGAGCGCGTTGTAATTAAAATGTGTACTGTTGCCCAAGGCGTTGGTGATACGGATGAGATTGCCCACGGGATCGTAGTCGTATTCTATGCTATGGCCGAGGGCGTCGGTGACGCGGATGAGCCGGTCGGCGGGGTCATAGGCGAAAGCGGTGCGGTTGCCCAGGGGGTCTGCCGCTTCCAGGATATTCCCTGCCGGGTCGTATGCAAAGCTTGTCCGGGCGTTGTTTGGGAGAATAACGGCTGTGAGGCGGTCCAGTTCGTCGTAGAGATATTGTTCCGTGTGACATAAAGATACCTCCTATGATTATCATAGGGAGGTTTTTATTACTGTCTATTTTTCATGCGTTTCGCTTTCTAATTTATTAATCCAGCGCTTTATAAAATAGAGGGATATAAATATTGGCCAAATGTGAATTAGAAAACTAATAATCGTTCCAACGATGTTCTGATAATTTACAACATTGTTCATTTCTAATTCATAAAAGATAGAATTTAATAAAAATAACACTGCAACAGCAGGGAGCAAAATAATTGTTATTTTATAACTATATAAAAGTTGTTCTTTTCTAATACTTTTGCGCTTTAAAATAATTCTAATATGTGCAATAACTATTGGTATAGAACATACTATCCCCAAGATTGCAGCTATTAAAGATACATATCCCATTGTTATTCTCCTTTAATTTATTAGAGGTTCTATCACATAGAGATTTAAAAAATAATCAACGATTTCATTTGAATTGTTTAAAGTATAAGTTGTATAAATAAAACCGCCATCATTTAATGCGTACATAATTGCCGTTACTAGCATAGTAAAATCATAGCCTGCTTTTGCACTACGCCTCACAAATTCTGGGGCTAATGCTCCCGCAACAATTGCCGCCCCAGGTCCGGTTGTCGCTCCAGCAGATACTATTGCAGAACCGATATAAGCTATAGCACCTGCATTAAGTCCTAAAGTAAATGCAATTTTACCTATTCTAAACCAAGCTATCCCACCAGTTAATGTTTCTGAACTAGTACGTGTCGTATAAGGTACGGACCCAGCTACCTGATTAAAATCAGCCCGCCTCTCCTCCGGAGTCGGTTCCGGCGGGGGAGGATCATAACTGCCGCCGTTGTCACCGCCACCGCCGCTTGGCGAATAGACCCTTACAGCGGAGCCGTCCCAGGTAACTTCATAGCCCATGCTCTCATAGTAAGCCCTTACCGGTTGATTCGGGTAACTGATATACGTACGGTTGTCTGAAAACAGCATGACTGTACCGGCTGAACCACCATCAATGTAAAGATTCACATTCCGCACAAACTCCGCATGTCCGGTGGGGTCAAAGCGGTTAATCGGGTTGTTGCCCACATAGGCGTAGGGGTGCTGGGTTGTGGGGTTGAACGCGAAGCCTTTGAAGGTGTCGGCCTGGGTGAAGCGGCCTACCGCCGGATCGTACCAGCGTGCTCCGGAGTTGACGAGCCCTGACTTCGGATCGTACTCTTTGCCTGTGATGCCCTGGAAGCTGTAGGGCGCCAGGGGGCCAGCGAACATGCCGCCGAAGGCGTCGAATCGGTAGCGGGCAATTTCTTCACCGACGCGGTCGGTGAGATTGGTGACATTGCCGAGGGCGTCGTAGTGGTAGTTGAGCAGGCCGCCGCGGGTGCGGAGGTTGCCATAGCGTCCTTCGTCTTTGCGGCCATGGTAGCCGAACATGTTGCGGGCGATGGTCTGGTCGTTCCCCTGGTAATATTCGGCAAGGGGGCTGCCTTCTCCTGTATACTCTTTCATGACATTAACGCCGTCGTAGAGGTAGCCGGTGGTTTCGGTGCGCAGGCGGTATTCTTTATCCTCGGGGTGCCAGTAGTCTTCCTCGCGGGAGACTTTGCGGCCAAAACCGTCATAGAGATACCCGAGCCAGGTCCCGTCGTCGAACCAGACTTCGCTCAAACGTCCCGCTTCATCGTAGTCGTAGAGAGCGGCACCGTCGGGACGGTAGACCGCGGTGAGATTGCCGGCATCGTCGTATTCGTAGGAATCACTGCCTGCCGTGACCAGGCGTTCCGCCTCGTCATAGCTGTATTCCACAGTTTCGTGATCCAACATCATGCGGATACGGTTCCCCGCTTCATCATACTCGTAAGAGACTTGAGCCTGGGGCTCCATGAGATAGGCGGGCAGTTCGTATTCACCGGGAATCGGCAGGCCGTTTTGGTCTTTGTACCAGCCTTTGTGTTTGCCGCGTTCCAGGCCAAGGCCATTGCCGTTACCGACACCGCGTTTATCGCTGTTGTCGGGTTTTTCTTTTTGGCCAGCGTTACCCATGATTCTCGGTACATTTCATTACTCTGAGATAAGTTTATGAAGAAAAAACCGCTCCCTCCTTGAGAAAAAGAGTGAGCGGTAGTCGATAGTGATGCGAACAATTATAACAATAGATTAAGTATATAGTAAAAGACAGGGGGAGAGAACAAAATCAGTGAGGGTACGGCAATTATACTACAACAAATTTTGGTTATTAATATTAGTCTTCTTTCAGACATTTTTCTAACTTCACTCGCTAAATCTTCTTCATTAAAAGGTATATTTTGTTCTATTTTCTGTTTTCTAATACGTTCTTTTGATTTTGTATACTTTTTTTGTTGTGCTTGTTGAAACTTCGGGTTCTGCATTTGTATTTCATTTAGCCATACAAATTTCTTAACTATTAGTGTTAGCAAAAAAGATCCAAAAGCAGCTAAAATGAAAACAAAAAAGACAAATTCGAGTACAGGTGCTCCCTCTTTTGAGTGGAATATACCAAATACATAAGATAGAGAAAAGGCAAAAAGGTAAGTAGTTGTACTATACGCTATAACTGTCTTTTTATAGACCAAAGAAGACCAACCATTAGTATACCACTTGACAATCATATACCCAAAGATAGATACCCATCCTGTTAAAACACTGTTTGCAGCAATAAAGATTGCACAGAGGTATAACCAGTCTTCTAAAGTAAGACCTTGGTAGATCTCCATACCAACTACCCCCCCTTTTCTTAGCGGTAAGCTAACGTCCTACAAGTCCTATAACGCCTCCTGCATTGGACAATCCCCATGAGTATACTGATGCAACTAATCTCGCAGCGCTTGTTGTCCCGGAAGCCGCTCCCAGAACCGCTGTTGCAACACCAAATCCTATGTTCACACTTTGTTCTTTAAAAGTTGATTTGCCATCGTATATTAACGCTCCGGAGTGCAAAATAGAAGTAATTCCTGCACCTACAGTTACTATTGCTGCTGCTGTTGCAATGACCGGAAGAGCTGTAGCGGTTGCTCCTCCAACCATAGCTACTGTTGCAGCAAAGGCTACTGTACCTGCAATAGCACCGACAAGGTTTGAGGCTCTGTTGATGGAAGGTTGTGAAACCAAGTCTATAGCTTTATTTAATATGCTTTTTCCAACCAGCTTTGCCGCCTGTGTCCCCACAGCAGCGGCAGCACCGTTCGGTGTCACATTTTGTACGGTCTTTAAAGTTTTAGCATTATTAGCCGTACCCGCGCCAAACTGCCCTTTAGCAGATTCCGGCTTCACCGTTATTGTCGTAACTGCCGGTTTCGACGCCCCCGTTTTTGAAGCAGGCTTTACGGTACTTGGAGGCACAGACCCAGCCGCCTGATTGAAATCAGCCCTTTTCTCCTCCGGCGTCGGTTCGGGCGGAGGCGGAGGAGGTTCATAACCGCCGCCGTTGTCACCACCCCCACCGCTTGGTGAGTAAACCCAAACGGCTCCATCTCTCCAGTAGACGGTATATCCCCAACCTTCATATAAATCCCTTATTGGTTCATCGGGATAGCTGAAATAAGTACGTCCGTCGGAGTATAATTCAATGTTTGTCCTTGCGAGATCATCATCGATATAAAGATTCACATAACGCACAAACTCCGCGTGGCCGGTAGGGTCAAAGCGGTTAATCGGGTTGTTGCCCACATAGGCGTAGGGGTGCTGGGTTGTGGGGTTGAACGCGAAGCCTTTGAAGGTGTCGGCCTGGGTGAAGCGGCCTACCGCCGGATCGTACCAGCGTGCTCCGGAGTTGACGAGCCCTGACTTCGGATCGTACTCTTTGCCTGTGATGCCCTGGAAGCTGTAGGGCGCCAGGGGGCCAGCGAACATGCCGCCGAAGGCGTCGAATCGGTAGCGGGCAATTTCTTCACCGACGCGGTCGGTGAGATTGGTGACATTGCCGAGGGCGTCGTAGTGGTAGTTGAGCAGGCCGCCGCGGGTGCGGAGGTTGCCATAGCGTCCTTCGTCTTTGCGGCCATGGTAGCCGAACATGTTGCGGGCGATGGTCTGGTCGTTCCCCTGGTAATATTCGGCAAGGGGGCTGCCTTCTCCTGTATACTCTTTCATGACATTAACGCCGTCGTAGAGGTAGCCGGTGGTTTCGGTGCGCAGGCGGTATTCTTTATCCTCGGGGTGCCAGTAGTCTTCCTCGCGGGAGACTTTGCGGCCAAAACCGTCATAGAGATACCCGAGCCAGGTCCCGTCGTCGAACCAGACTTCGCTCAAACGTCCCGCTTCATCGTAGTCGTAGAGAGCGGCACCGTCGGGACGGTAGACCGCGGTGAGATTGCCGGCATCGTCGTATTCGTAGGAATCACTGCCTGCCGTGACCAGGCGTTCCGCCTCGTCATAGCTGTATTCCACAGTTTCGTGATCCAACATCATGCGGATACGGTTCCCCGCTTCATCATACTCGTAAGAGACTTGAGCCTGGGGCTCCATGAGATAGGCGGGCAGTTCGTATTCGCCGGGAATCGGCAGGCCGTTTTGGTCTTTGTACCAGCCTTTGTGTTTGCCGCGTTCCAGGCCAAGGCCATTGCCGTTACCGACACCGCGCTTGTTGCTGTTGTCGGGTTTTTCTTTTTGGCCGGCGTTGCCGGAATTTCCTTTGTCGTTGTCATTGCCAGTATTACCGGAACTGCCGGAGTTACCCTGGTTGCCGCTGTTTCCACCGGCATTACCGGAGTTGCCCCGGTTGCCATTGTCTCCTTTCATTACGGCGAACACCGGGCTTGTTCCCGAACCGCTTTGAATCTCATTCTTCTTGCCGCTGTTGCCCGGCTGGTCTTTGTCCCCGTCAGAGGAGCCGGGGTTGGGTTTCCCGGAGGAGGGGTTGGTACTGTTGGGCGGGGTGAGGAAGGTGTCCCGGATCTGACGGATTTTCTCCACCGGGTAGGTGACGTTTGTCTGACGGTGCAGTGGGTCGTATTCGTAGGTGGTGAGGCCGCCGTCCGCTTCCGTCTGGGTCAGGCGGTTGCCAGCGGCGTCGTAGGTGTAGTCGAAGCTTTCCATGGCACCCCAGGAGCCCTGGTGGCGGATAAAGCTCATATTGCCTGCAGGGTCATAGCCCTGCAGGGTTTTGGTGCCGTTTGGCCGGTTGATGGCGGTGATACGGCCCAGAGGGTCGAACTGGAACGTAGTGACGAGTTCGTCGGGGTCGGTGTGGGAGGTGAGGCGGTTTTGCGCGTCGTAGGCAAAGTGCTGTGTACGGCCTTCCGGGTCGGTAAGCACGGTACGGTTTCCCTCGGGGTCGTAGGCGAAAGTGACCGCTTTCTCCAGTGTGAGGTTCTCCACGCTGATCAGGCGGTTGAGTATATCGTAGCCGTAGCTTTCACGGGAGGCGGGGCTTGACATACTCTGGAGGTTGCCAACGGGGTCGTAGCTAAAACCGGAGGTATGCCCGTAACCGTAGTCGATGCCGGTCAGTTGGTTTTTCAGGTCGTAGGTGAAGCGTGCGCTCCGGTCGGTGGGGTCGGTTCGCCGCGCGAGATTGCCGTTTGGATCGTATTCGTAGCGGGTCGCGGCGCCGAGTGGGTTAATTTCCTCCGCAAGGAGGTTGAGCGCGTTGTAATTAAAGTGTGTACTGTTGCCCAAGGCGTTGGTGATACGGATGAGATTGCCCACGGGATCGTAGTCGTATTCTGTGCTGTAGCCGAGGGCGTCGGTGACGCGGATGAGCCGGTCGGCGGGGTCGTAGGCGAAAGCGGTGCGGTTGCCCAGGGGGTCTGCCGCTTCCAGGATATTCCCAACCGGGTCGTACGCAAAGCTTGTCCGGGCGTTGTTTGGGAGAATAACGGCTGTAAGGCGGTCCAGTTCATCGTAGAGATATTGTTCCGCCTGGTCGAGGGCATCGGTGAAGCGTGTCAGGTTGCCCGCGGCGTCATACTCAAAGACGCTTTCATGGCCGAGAGCATCGGATGTGCCGGTGAGGCGGCCGAGCGGGTCATAGCGGTAGGATTGGGTATTGCCGTTACGGTCTGTACTGCGAACCTGGCGGCCGAGGGCGTCGTATTCCATGGTTGCCGACTGTCCCAGGGGGTCTTTTACTTCAACCAGTTCGCCCAGGATATTGTACATAAAGCTGTAGGCGCCGCCGTTGCTGTCAGTGAAGCGCTGCAGGCGGTTGGCCGGGTCATATTCGTAGAGCGTGGTATGTCCCAGGGGGTCGGTGGTTTTCACCACATTGCCGCGCTCGTCATATTCAAACGCGGTGATTCCGCCTGCCGGTTCCGTTTGACGGATCAACTGGCCGCGGGCATCGTATTCGAAGCGGGTGACATTCCCCAGCGCGTCGAAAATATGGGTCAGGTTATCGATGGCATCGTATTGGAATGTCGTTTCATTGCCCGCCGGATCGGTGACGGTATTCAATCGGTCCAGGAGGTCGTAGGCGAAGCGGGTGATCCCGCCGGTGGGGTCGGTTTTTTCCACGGTCCGGCGGGTGTAGTCATAGGTATAAACGGTGGCGCGTCCCAGTGCGTCCGTTACGCTGGTGAGCCAGCCCAGCGCGTTGTATTCGAACGTTGTGGACTGGCCCAGGGGGTCGGTAATGCGGGTCAGGTTGCCAAGGGCATCATAGTTGTAGGCGGTGTGGCGGCCGAGGGGGTCAGTCATGGCGGCAAGCCGGTCGAGGGCGTCATAATCAAAGGCGTATTCCGCCCCGGCGGCGTCGATATAACGGGAGACGTTGCCGGCGGTATCGTACTGGTAAGAGAAGGTATTACCCGCGGCATCGGTAATTTGGCTGACGTTTCCGGATTCGTTGTAATCGTATGTGGTGGTATGACCTTTGGCGTTGGTGATGGCCGTCAGGCGGCCGGATGCGTCATATTCATACGCAACAAAACTACCGAGCGGATAGGATTCCCGGATCCGGTTGCCAAGAACGTTGTATTCGTAGGAGATTTCTGCGCCTGTGGGGTCGGTCAGGCTCAGCAGGTTCCCGGCAGCGTCGTAGGCGTAGACGGTCTGGCGACCCAGGGGGTCGGTGATCCGGGTGACCCGGCCAGCACCGTCGTAGGCGAACTGAATGAGATCGCCCAGGGGATTGGTCAGTGCAGTGACCCGGTCGAAACTGTCGTAGGACACGGTCATGGACTCGCCCCAGGCGTCGGTCAGTTTGACCGGGCGCCCGAGGGCGTCGTATTCGTAAAGAATCCTGCGGCCCGCGCTGTCTGTTTTTTCCGTGACCTGTCCGAGGGCGTTGTAGCGGAACTGTGTCCGGTTGCCCAGCGGATCTACGGCTTCGGTTACGCGGCTGTAGGCGTCATAGGTATAGGTATGGCTCCCGCCGCCGGTGTCTGTGATTCTGGTTAGCCGGCCGAGGGTGTCGTAATGGAAACTGAGTGTTGTGTTCAGGGGTGTGCGGATTAGGACGGGCTGCCCGGCACCGTTATACTCAAATATGGTAATGCGGCCCAGGGGGTCGGTGATTTTCACCGGTTCGTTTCCATGGGAGTACTGCATGGTTGTGACGCGGCCGCCCGGTTCGGTGACGGAAAGGAGGCGGCCTGCGGCGTCGTAGGCGTAGGCTGTTTTTTGACCGAGCGGGTCGGTGATTTCCCGGATATGGCCGTAGCTGTCGTAGGCGTAATGCGTCCGGTTCTCCGCCGGGTCGGTGAGTGCGGCAAGCTTTCCGCTGGGGTTATATTCGAAGCGGGTGACCCGGCCAAGGGTGTCGGTAAACGCGGTCAGGTTGCCCCGGCTGTCGTAGGCGGCAGAGGTTTGGGCACCGGTGGGATCTGTCGTTTTTGTTATCAGATTGTAAACCGGGTCATATTCAAAGCGGGTAACGGTGCCGTCATGGGCGCGGACACCGACGAGATTCGTGCCGTTATATTCGTATTCGGTACGTTGGCCCGCCGGGTCGGTGAGGGCGGTCATGTTGCCGAGTGTGTCCCACTCGTATACAGTGACATGGTCTAAAGCATCCCGGAAAAGCGTGATGTTTTTATTGCTGTCATATTCATAGACTGTGCTGCCGCCTGCTTCCGTAACGACGGTTCGGCTGGCGGATGGGTCGTATGAGTAATTACGCTCGAAGGTTCCCGCGGACTGGACGGAACGTGAAACGCGGTTTTCGCTGTCGTAGGTGTAGGTTACAGTCCGGCCGGCGGCATCCGTGCGGCCGGTGATGCGGCGTGAACCGTCGTAGGTGTAGCTCTCCTCCGTGCCGCCGGAGTTGACGACCCGTACCAGGTTTTTGCTGCTGTCGTATTCATAGGTGACCGTCCTGCCGGCAGGGTCGGTGATTTTGGTCAGCAGGCCGCCGGTGTACTGGAAGGACAGCGCGCGGTTGTTGGGTTCGCGGGCCTCTGCCAGTGTGCCGTCGCTGTTGTAGGTGAAGGTGACGCGGTTACCGTTTCGATCCTCGATGGCGGTCAGCTTGCCGGCGCGGGGGTCCTGGCTTCTCCAGCCCGCTTTGTAGCCGGTGTAGTGGTAAACCGTCCCGTCTTTGTCACGGAGGGTATAGCTGTCCGGGCCAAAACGGGTCAGTGTGGATGAGCCTGAGGCCGGGGTGTAGTAACCGTCATCCAAGTCGTAGTAGATTAGAGGGTCGCCGTCAAAGGACGGCACCATGTTGTCCGGGTTGTTTTTTGTATAGTGGTAAACGCGCGGGCCGTCGGCTCCGCGGTATTCGACAATGGTGAAGTCCTCGTACATCTGCAGGTAGCGGTCGTAGCCGAACGTCCAGCCATAGCCCATGGGGCCGGGTTCATCCGTGTTGCCGGAGTATGACCTGTCCACGGTAAGGGTAAGGCCGGAGCCGGGCAGGGCGGCGTCGGTAAAGCGCATGTTTACGTCGCCGGAAATCACGGAGACGTGGTCCGGGCTAAAGGCTGCTCCGTTTAGTGCCTTAATGTCTACCGGCGCGATTTCCGGTGTCAGTAGCGCTGCCTGTGCCGCGATATCTGTGACGGAATCAGACCGCATTCCCCACAGGCCGCCGGGATCCAGCGGACCGAACGGGTTTTCAAAGCCCGGTGCGGCATAGGTGTTTTTGGCGATGGGCTCAGCCGCCCAGGCCGTTGCCATGCTGCCAAACAAAAAGGTGACTATGGTGAATATACTGAGAAGCCGCATAAACGCTCTGTTTTTTCTCATCAATGAACTCCCCCTTTGGTTTTGTGGAAAACAAAAAGCACCCTTCCGGCTTGCGGATAGGTGCAGAAATACAAAAACTGCTCCTTCGGCAGCCCGGCTGTCATAACGGGAATCCCGTTTTAGACCCGTGGCTTTGCGTCCCCACCTTTCGGCAGGTTTGCCATTATCGGGAAAATATGGATATGTAAAGGTGCTATTCTACATGCTTTTACAGTTTCCTTCTTTTTACTAAAAATTATTTTTTACCCATAATATGATATATAAACCATTTTATAAAATGCCCGGACATTATATGGGCAATCTTGCGTTAAACGGCGAAAATAATATATAATGTTGACACGTAAGAAAATTTAGGTAGTAGGTGAAATATATGGCTGAAAACTGGCGGCAGCATTATTTGAGAGCACTGCCTGCGGTGGACGCGGCAGTCAATATTTATAAACGGGGGAATCCTGCTTCCCACTATCCCCATCCTTTGATGGTGAGAGCTGTCCAGGAAATCGTTGACGGCCTGCGGCAGCAGATTCTGGCGGCGGATCAGGAGGATGAACTGGCAGGGGTAGCCATGACACCGGAGGAAGTGGCCCTTCGGGTGGATGCTTGGCTGAAACGGCTGGACAAGCCTTCGCTTCGTCGGGTTATCAATGCCACAGGCACTGTGCTCCATACAAATATGGGCCGGGCGCCTTTGGCGGCAGCAGCTAAGCGGGCAGTCGATGAAAACACCGGTTTCTGCGGCCTGGAAGTGGATCTTGCCGAAGGGCGGCGGGGCTCACGCCATGACCACGTGGAAAAACTGCTGATGAGTCTTACAGGTGCCGAGGCGGCCTGTGTCGTTAATAATTGCGCGGCGGCGGTGATGCTTTGCTTAAACACGCTGGCAGCCGGTAAAAAAGTAATTGTTTCCCGGGGGGAACTGGTGGAAATCGGCGGCAGCTTCCGCATTCCCGATGTAATGAGTGCCAGCGGTGCCCGGCTTGTGGAAGTGGGCACTACGAATAAGACTCATCGGGCTGACTATAAAAATGCTATTGATGAAGAAACAGCCCTGCTACTGAAGGTTCATACCAGCAACTACAAAGTAGTCGGCTTTACTTCTGCTGTTTCCGTGGAAGAGTTGGCTGCCTTAGGTGTGGAATATGGGGTGCCTGTAATGGAAGACCTGGGCAGCGGATTACTGATAGATATGACTGCTTTTGGCCTGGAAAAAGAACCCTTGGTGTCTGAGCGAATCGCCGCCGGAGTAGATATTCTTACACTGAGTGGTGACAAGTTGCTCGGCGGGCCTCAGGCGGGACTGATTATAGGACGGCGCCGGTTGGTGGAGCAGGTTAAGAAGAACCAACTGATGCGGGCGCTGAGACCAGACAAAATGGTGCTGGCCGCTTTGGAAGCTACGCTACGAACTTACCTCACCGGAGACCCGCTACGGGAAATTCCAGTCCTAGCCATGCTGAGCGCGTCACCGGAAGTATTAAAGCGCCGGGCCAACCGCCTTGCCGAGGCACTGCGCCAGCGTTCCGGCGGGTTGCTTTCCATCAGTGTCCTTGACGATGTCTCATTTGTCGGCGGCGGCGCCATGCCGCTGACTACACTTCCTACCAGTGTAGTGGCGGTACGTCACAGAGGAGGTTCTTTTTCTGAATGGGTCCGCGGCCTGCGTCTGGCAGAACCTGCGCTGGTTGGCAGGGTGCAGGAGAATCAACTGCTCCTTGATGTGCGTACCGTGGCGGAAGAGGAAGAGGAAGAGGTGATCCGGTGTCTCACGTAATCATCGGCACCGCCGGTCATGTGGACCACGGGAAGACGGCGCTGATTAAAGCGCTGACCGGTGAGGACACCGATCGTCTGCAGGAAGAGAAAGACCGGGGGATCTCCATTGAATTGGGGTTTGCCCCGTTTAAGCTGCCAAGTGGCCGCCTTGCCGGGGTCGTCGATGTCCCCGGACATGAGCGTTTTATCCATAATATGCTGGCCGGAATCGGCGGCATTGACCTTGTCCTGCTCGTTGTGGACGTCACCGAAGGGGTGATGCCGCAAACCAGGGAGCATGTGGACATAATGGAGCTTTTACAGATAAAGCGGGGCATTGTGGTCCTCACCAAAGCAGACATGGCTGAGGATGCGGATTGGCTGGATCTGGTGGAAGAAGAAGTGCGGGATGCGCTGGCAGGTACGTTCCTGGCCGATGCCCCCTACCATCGGGTTTCTGCCATGACCGGCGCGGGACTGGATGAACTGCTGGTATGCATTGACAGGCTGACAGGTGAGTTGCCAGCCCGGGATGTAGCTGCACCACTGCGGCTGCCGGTGGACCGGGTTTTTAGTATCACAGGCTTTGGCACAATAGTAACAGGAACTCTTTTGGCCGGGAGCATACACAGCGGCATGAATGTGGAAGTAATGCCTCTGGGGGAACGGGTCCGTGTCCGTCAGATTCAGGTCCATGGCTCCCTTGCTCCCGAGGCGGTGGCCGGACAGCGTGCCGCCGTGAATTTGCCCGGCGTAGACAAAGATTCTTTGCCCCGGGGCAGCGTTCTTGCCGCACCCGGTTCTCTTACAACTACATATATGATGGACGCCCGCCTTCAGTTGTTGCCGGGCGCCCCGCGGGCGATAAAGAACATGACACGGATTCATATTTACCTCAGTACCGGCCGTTCCGTGGGCAGGGTTTTTCTGTTGGACAGTGAGGAACTACAGCCCGGCGATAAAGCGCTGGTTCAGTTCCGGCTGGAAAAACCGCTGGTCGCCCAGGGCGGTGATCGTTTTATTATCCGCTCGTACTCTCCCATGACCACCATTGGCGGCGGCATGGTACTGGATGCCAGTTCCGTAAAGCATAAACGGTTTAAAAAAGAAATACTGGAGCGGCTGGCCGAGTTGGAAAAAGGTGATGCGGCGGCGCCGCTGCTACAGCGGATCCGCCGTGAATCGGCGGTGGCCGCAGGCGTGTTAGAGAAGCAGTCAGGCTTGGCGCCGGAGACACTGGTTGCGCTTCTGGAGCGATTGGTCGAGGAAAATAAAGTGGTTAAAGTGGGCAACCTGCTCGTTGATGCTTTTGCTTTGGCACAGTGGCGCAGCCGTATCCTTGAAACACTTCATGACTATCATGCTGTGTACCCGTTGGCTGTTGGTATGTCCAGGGCATTACTGAGAAGCGCATTACCTAAAGACGTACCACAAAAAATCTATGATTATTTACTCACGACACTGGTGGAACAGCAAGAAGTTGCGGAGCGGGATGGCTTGGTGGCACTAAAAAACCATCACCCTGCACCGGGACCGGAAGAAGCCACCCAGATTGAAAAAATTGCCTTGCTTTACCTGGAAGGGGGCTTTACCCCTCCGGCACTCCGTGAAGTGGCAGAGAAAGTCAACATCTCCCCGGAGCAGGCAGAGACATTGGCAGCATATCTTGCCTGGAGCGGTATCCTCGTCCGGCTAGATGAGCAGTTGGCGCTTCATACGGCACATTTCCAAAGGGCAAAACAAATACTGTGCGATCACTTTCAGGAAGAAAAAACTCTGACTGCCGCCGTTTTCCGTGACAAATTGGGAACAACCAGAAAATTTGTTCTGCCGCTCTTGGAAACCTTTGACCGCCTGAAATGGACAAGGCGTCTCGGTGATGAGCGGGTTCCCTGGCGGCTCGATATTAATAACTGCGGGGAGGTGGAGTAGTGACAGATAAAAATATACGTTTGACACAATTAACATGCAGCGGCGGGTGAGCGGCTAAAATGCCCCCCGGGGTACTGGCACAGGTTCTGTGCAAAATACCGCAAATGAAGCATGAAAACTTACTGGTCGGTTGCGATTCCTTTGCCGATGCCGGTGTTTATAAGCTAAGAGATGACTTAGCCATTGTTCAGACACTGGACTTTTTTACACCCGTTGTCGATGATCCTTATGTGTTCGGCGAAATAGCTGCCGCCAACTCCCTGTCTGATGTGTATGCCATGGGGGCAACCCCTCTGACCGCTATGAATATTGTTTGTTTTCCATCAAAGACACTGGCTGCCGATGTCCTGGGAGAGATTCTTGCGGGTGGTGCCGAAAAAGTGTTGGAAGCCGGTGCACTGATTATTGGCGGCCACAGCGTTGAAGATAATGAACCAAAATATGGCTTGTCGGTGACCGGCATCGTTCATCCGGACAAACTGGTCACCAATGCCGGCGCCCAAATTGGGGACAGCCTGGTACTGACAAAACCGATAGGTTCAGGACTGGTAGTTACTGCAGCCAAAGCGGAAATGGCCGGTGCCGGCGAGTTAAATCATGTGGTTAACTCCATGAAAACGCTAAACCGGGATGCGGCTGAAGCGATGTCAACGGTGGGAGTCCATGCCGCCACCGATATCTCCGGCTTTGGCCTTTTGGGCCACGCACGGGAGCTGGCTTTGGCCAGCGGCGTAGCGTTGGAGATTTCTTTTGGTGCTGTCCCCCTTTTCCGGGGAGCACTGCAAGCAGCATCCATGGGCCTAGTCCCCGCTGGCGCATATGCCAACAGGGAGTACGTAGCATCGGGGCTGAAAATTGCTAATGAAAAAACGCTGGGCGAGCGGGAAATGGATATTCTCTGCGACCCGCAGACATCAGGCGGCCTGTTAATCAGCGTGGCACCAGACCGGGTAGCTACGCTGATGGCCGAACTGGTTCGCCGTAATGTTACCGCTGCCGTTATCGGCAACGTACAGGCCGGAGAGCCTGGAGATTTACTTATCACACCGTAATGGAGGGTTTCGATTGACGGAAAGTGCGGAAGGCAAGGTGAAAGAAAAAGGGTTCCTGGCCAGGAAGAATATCGTTTTTTCTTTAGAGCGCTACTTTATTGACGCCCTGGGCGCCATGGCGCTCGGGTTATTTGCCTCACTGATTGTAGGTTTAATATTAAAAACGGCCGGCGAGCAATTAACAAACGTATTCGGGGCACAGGCATTATTTACATTTTTAATAAATATCGGTGCCATGGCGATGAGTATGATGGGCCCGGCTATTGGTGTGGCTGTTGCCTATGGCTTAAAGGCACCGCCACTGGTTCTCTTCGCGAGTGTAATTACAGGGATGGCCGGTGCACAGGGCGGGGTGGCAATCGGACAACTGGGTGGCCCTGCAGGGGCGTTTGTTGCTGCTGTGATTGGTGCGGAATTCGGTAAAATTGTCTCCCGGGAGACAAAAATTGATATCATTATAACTCCTGCTGTTACCATTGCCGCAGGCGTAGGAGCTGCAATCCTGATTGGACCCAGTGTGGCGTTTTTCATGACTGGTTTCGGACAGTTGATCATGAGAACTACTGAGTTACACCCTTTCCCCATGGGAGTGGCAGTGGCAGTGTTAATGGGGTTAGCGTTAACGGCGCCCATATCAAGCGCCGCTTTGGCCATTATGCTTAGCCTGAGTGGTCCTGCTGCAGGCGCGGCCACTGCTGGTTGTGCGGCTCAGATGATTGGCTTTGCCGTAGCCAGTTACAAAGAAAACGGCTGGGGTGGATTAGTCTCCCAGGGTGTGGGCACATCCATGTTGCAAATCCCCAACATCGTAAAAAACCCCTGGATTCTTGTGCCGCCTACACTGGCCGCGGCTATTCTCGGTCCGGTAGCCACGGTGGCCTTCCGGATGGACAACATCCCCATTGGGGCAGGCATGGGTACCAGCGGCTTTGTCGGCCAAATCGGCACAGCCACAGCCATGGGTTTTACCGGTGATGTACTGATACGAATCATCCTGCTCCACTACATCTTCCCCGCTATCCTGGCACTCCTCTTCAGTATCTACCTCCGCAAAAAACTCCTCATTAAAGAAGGCGACTACAAACTCGACCTCTAATGCAACTCCGGGGACGGTTCTCAAGTTGCAAAGTTGCAACTTGAGAACCGTCCCCGGGTTGCAAAGTGACGGATATCACACCTTTTTTCCCGGATAGCGGGTACAATAGGTGTGGGAGGGGTGGAGGATGAAAAAAATTGCTGTTTTGCGTTGTGAAACAGTTTCGGAAGTTTGTCCTGGAGTGGGGTGCCTGAAAGCGTTTCATGAACGGCGTGTTCATTTTAAAGGGACGGAAGAGGATGCAATGCTTGTCGGCTTTTTCACCTGCGGCGGCTGTTCCGGGCGCCGGGTGTCCCGGCTGGTTAAGTCATTGCTTAAGCACGGGTTGACGACAGTTCATCTTAGTTCTTGTATGTTGATGGACGGGGATTATCCGAAATGCCCGCATATTGATGAAATTAAAAAAACGCTCGAAAAGAGCGGTGTGGAAATTGTTGACGGTACCCACCATTAAAAAAGTAATATCAATTGTTAACCTGACCCCGTTAGGGAAGCTGCCGGCGTTTGCCGGCAGCTTTTTTAGTGGGTTTCTTTCTTTTTGAAGGCGAGGAGTATAACTTCTTCTCCACTGTTGGCATCCGGCCGACTGTTAAGGAATTGTTCTGTTTCACGGAGTTTGTTCAGTCCCAGCTCGGACAGTTCGGCAAATTTAACATTCTTAATTTCTTCCAAAAAAAGACCTCCTTTTGCGGTTGACTGCTCTGTTATATCTTTTAGCAAAATGGATGTATTATACCGAAAAAAAATCTCTGATATGTTCCCGTCCTGCGGGACATCTTCATAACATAGGGAGAGACGAATTTTTTAAAGCTGAGTTGTAGAAAGGAGTATATTGATGTGCGGTTTTTTTGGCATCTGGGATAAAGCGGGCCGCAAGCCCCGTGTTAGTATGACGGATATAACGGAAACGTTTTCGCACCGTGGTCCGGATGACGGTTCTGTAGCGGAGTTGGGACATGTGTCTTTTGGTTTTCGCCGTCTGAAAATTATTGATTTAACAGGCGGGCGGCAGCCGATGTTTAATGAGGATGGATCGCTTTGTCTGGTCTTTAACGGAGAAATTTATAATTACAAGTTGCTGCGGGAGGAATTACAGCAGAAAGGACACCGGTTTTCCAGTGAAAGTGACAGTGAGGTGATTCTGCACCTTTACGAAGAAGAAGGGGAAGAATGTGTTACGCGGCTTCGCGGCATGTTCGCATTTTTAATGTATGATAAAAAAGCAGACCGGCTTTTCGGAGCGCGGGACCGGTTTGGCATCAAACCGTTATATTATCTGGAGACGGCCGGTTCATTTGCCGTGGCTTCTGAAGCAAAAGCATTTCTTACATTGCCTGATTATACCGCGCAGGTAAACGAAGACGCGATTCCCCACTACTTAACATTTCAATATGTGCCGGAACCGGCAACCATGTTCGCCGGTGTTTACAAAATACCGCCCGCCCATTTATTCACCTGGCAAAATCAAAGGCTGACACTTAAACGTTACTGGCAGGCAGAGTTTGCGCCGCAGAACAGGCCTTTTGAGGAGTTTGTGGATGGTACCCGCAGCGTCATGCGTGAAGCGGTAAAGCTACATACCCAGGCGGATGTTCCCTGGGGCGCCTTCCTCTCCGGCGGGATTGATTCCACGATTATTGTGGGCTTGCTGCGGGAAATGGGACCGGTGTCCACGTTTAGTGTGGGCTATGAAGATGAAGCGTACAGCGAACTGAAGGAAGCGGCAGAGACGGCTCGTTATCTGGAGACGGACCATGAGGAGTATATTATTGAGCCCGAAGAATTTTGGCAGCACCTGCCCAAATTGGTCTGGCATTTTGACGATCCGGTAGCCGATCCGGCGGCCATTTCCCTCTACTTTGTGGCAAAAATGGCCCGCAAAAAGATTACTGTGACACTGTCGGGGGAAGGGGCTGATGAAGTCTTCGGCGGCTATGGTATCTACAGGGAACCCCATTCTCTGCGGGCATTGTCGTGGCTCCCCCGGCCTGCTTTAAAAACAATGGGTGCCGCAGCGGGTATACTGCCCGGATTTGTGCCAGGGAAAAACTATATTCGCAGGGCGTCTACTCCCATTGACCAGCGCTACTTTGGCAACGCTTTTATTTTTAACGAAGAAGAGAAACGGAAGTTGTTAAAAAATAAAATGTATCCGCCGGCAAGTGCTATTACGGCTCCGTACTATAAGCAGGCAACCGCTTATGATGATGTGCAAAAGATGCAGTATATTGATCTGCACACCTGGATGGTGGGGGATATTCTGGTGAAAGCGGATAAAATGACGATGGCAAACTCCCTGGAATTACGGGTGCCCTATCTTGACCATCATGTGTTTGAGTTTGCAGCTACCATTCCGACAAAGTATAAGATTCGCGGCGGCCTCACCAAATATGTATTGCGTCAGGCGTTTGCCGGTATGGTACCGCCGGCTGCTGTTTCCAGGCCGAAACGGGGCTTCCCTGTGCCTACCCGGGTTTGGTTGCGCGGGCGTATGGGGCGGCAGATGGAAGAAGTGCTTTCTGACCCGGCTCTGGGAAAATTTTTCTCACGGACTTATTTGAAGGCGCTCCTTCATGATCATCGGGAAGGGAAGGCAGATAACAGCAGAAAAATCTGGACAGTGGTTATTTTTGCCCTTTGGCTCCGCCAATTTGCAGGGGGAATGGTAAATTAAAACTATAGGTATAAAAAAGGAAATTACAAAAAAATAGCGAACTTCTTCAAAGCGCTTTTTACAGGCGCTTTTCTTGTGTGTGTATACCGTCCCCTGAGGTGCGCAGAAACGCTGCAGGGGGAGTGCGTGCAGACAAGCGTCAGAAAAAATTCGTTCTTTAGTCACAGAACTTTCACGTTTCACATACGGCACAGTGGTATAATTTATAGTAGATAAAAGTGCCAATCTTTCCCTGAGAGGGGCGGAAAGCTTGCTAAACCAAGTTGAAGTAAAGCATCTTAGCAAAGCTTACTCCTACCGTAAGCTATTTACAGATATAAATGTCATCGTTCCCGACCGCTCCGTCTTTGTGGTGCTTGGCCACAACGGTGCGGGTAAAACGACATTCTTACGTATCCTTTGCGGTCTGATTCCCGCCACTTCCGGTGAAGTGTTGTTTACGCTGGATGGAAAATCCCTTTCTCCCCGTGAGAAACGGGCACAGATTGGCTTAGTTTCCCCCGATCTTGAGCTGTACGGCGAACTGACAGCCGTGGAGAACCTGGAGTTTTTTTCAGGGGTAAGAGGCCTGCCTTTTACGCTGGACAGAGCACGGGAGATTCTGGAGATGGTAGGTTTAAAAGGGCGGGGAAACGATTATGTCGGTACGTATTCGTCAGGAATGAAGCAGCGGATGAAGTATGCCTACGCTTTACTCCACGACCCATATATTCTGGTTCTGGACGAGCCGACGACGAATCTGGACGAAAAAGGTGTAGCGCTGGTCGATAGTGTGATACGCCGTCAACGGGAAAAAGGTATCGTGATTATGGCTACCAATGAGCCCCGGGAGGTGTCTTATGCTGACAAGACTCTTTCCCTGGCTTAATCAGGGGATGGCCGTGCTGCGTAAGGATCTTCGCATTGAGTTTAGGACCCGTTACGCGTACAGTGCGCTTGTGATGTTCGCCGTTACCACACTGGTCACTGTCAGTTTCTCCGTGGGCGGGTTTGCCCCCGATACAGATATCGCCGCGGCTCTGCTTTGGATCATTTTATTCTTTTCGGCTATGGCTGGCCTGTCTCGTACCTTTGTTCACGAGGAAGAAACAGGTACGGTTATTGCGCTCAAGCTGGCAGCTGAACCGGAGCCAGTTTATCTGGGAAAATACTTCTTCAATGTGGCTCTTCTCTTTAGTTTATCGATTCTGGTCGTACCAATGTTTCTCGTGATGCTCAATCTGGATATTGCCATGCCGGTTGCCTTTGTAGCGATTGTCTTCCTTGGCAGTCTCGGCCTGGCTGGAGCCAGTACTATCCTGGCGGCCATCGTCGCCAAGGCGGGAGCTAAAGGATCCCTACTGACCGTTCTGGCGTTTCCCATTCTTCTTCCCCTGTTAATTGGCGCCATCAGCGGTACCCGTTCTACGATGAGTGGGGTTTCCATGGAACTGGTCACGCCGGACTTAGGACTATTGTTTTTCTACAATGGTATTGCCGTTGTTGCATCTTTACTGCTTTTTGAGTATGTTTGGAACGATTAATTCGCCATTATACAAATTTATACCTATGGAAGTGAGGGGAAAAGAGTGATCTGGCAAATAATACTTGGAATCTGGATGACTGTGGTTATCGTGGCATCATTCCTCTACATGCCGGCTACACAAGGGCTGGGGGAGACAGGACGTATTATCGTCTATCATGTCCCTGCCGCCTGGATTGCGGTACTGGCTTATCTGATGGCCATGGTTAACGCTATTGGCTACTTACGGAAAAAAGATATCAGACTTGACCGGCAGGCGCAGATAAATGCGGAACTTGGGACAATTTTCTGCATCCTTGCCACGGTAACCGGCGCCATCTGGTCCAAAGGGGCCTGGGGCTGGTATTGGAACTGGGATCCCCGTCAGACATCCATCTTTGTGTTACTCTTAATTTACGGTGCCTACTTCGTTCTGCGCAGTTCCATAACTGACTCGGACACGCGCGCCCGGCTCTCAGCAGTCTATGCAATTCTGGCATTTATCACCGTACCTTTTTTGGTCTTTGTCATACCACGGGTTTATTCATCGCTACATCCGGATCTGATTAATATTCCTCAGCGCAGCTTAGACATGGACCGTAAAATGTTGCATGTGTTTTTATCTTCACTGGCGGGCTTTACAGGACTCTATGTCTGGATGTATAAAGTACAGATGCGTCTTGAAAATCTGCTATATAAACAAGCCATGAAGAGGGAGGGTTAAGCCATGGGTGAGTTGGGATTTGTCCTCGCCGTTACATTAATTACATGGGTTGGACTGTTTCTGTATGTTCTGCGGGTAGATATCAAAGTCAAGGAGGCGGAACGACGTGAAGAGATATGATAAACTGGTTTTACTGCTACTATTAGTGGTGTTTGGTGTAGGTGGGTATCGCTCTATTTCCAGCGCACTCACTCCATACGTAACATTTGCGTACGCGGAGGAATCGTCCCGTTCAGTACAGGTTAAAGGTTACGGCATTGATGGTACGATTCAGATTGATGAAAACAGCTTTTCTTTTGAGATGGAAGACATGGATGGTAAAGTTGTCCGGGTTTTCCATAAAGGCCCAATTCCGCAAAACCTGATGGAAGCAGACAATATCGTCGTCGTCGGTAAATACGCGGATGGAGGATTTACCGCTCAACGCATTCTTGTTAAGTGCCCTTCCAAATACGAAGCGCAGTAAATAAGGATGTGATCAACTAACATTTTGGAGGGATAACGTTGGCACAGGAAACACCGGGGCTGCCTGAACAACAATCAACACAGGCTAGCCCGATAAAACAGATTCTGAACTTTTTAAGCTCCATGCAACTGGGTATTATTCTTTTGCTGCTCCTTGCTGTTATATCTGTGTTCGCGACCACGCAAGAAATGAATACAGCTATCTCCTCTATCTACACTTCCTGGTGGTTTGTGGGCATTATGGCTTTTACCGCGCTCAATCTGCTTCTCTGTACCATTGAGCGAATCGGCCCCCTGACCCGTCAGGCGTTCCAGCCCAAACGGGAGATGACAGCGGATGGCATCAAAAAAATGCAGATTAACCGGGTGATTAAAGTCAAGTCGCCGGGAGACGAACCTCTTGCCAGTGTACAACAGATTTTTAAATCCAATGGCCTGCAGACTACTGTCCAGGAAACCTCTGAAGGCATCACTCTCTTTGGGGAAAGGGGTAAGTTCGGTTACTTTGGTTCTATTGTTACTCACCTCAGCCTGCTGCTTATTCTCCTCGGTGCCATGTACGGTGCCCTGACAGGGTATGAGACGCGAAACGGCGGGATGAGTGGCGACAACTTTTTTGTGACCCAAGGGAACTGGCGGGCGGATATCGGTGAAGTTCGGATGGTTTTTGAAAAAGACCCCACAGTACGCCCCCGGGTCTACAGTGATGTAACCATAACCCGGAATGGTAAGGTCATTAAAGAGGGAACCGTCTCCATTAACGACCCTCTCCGGTTCGAAGGAACTTCTATCTACCATTCCACCTTCCTCTGGATTTCCCAGGTAAATATCACGGATCCGGCGACAGGAACTGTTGAAGAGTTAAAATTCTTCGAAGGTGACAGATATTTTCTGCAAGACAAGGGGGTACAGTTTGAATCGCTGGCGTTTTTCCCCGACTTTACCATGGCGGCAGGCGGTCGCCCCACGTCCAAGAGTTATAACCCCAACCGGCCGGTGTTAGCGTACCGCATCACTATCAATGGTCAACAAGAGCCCTGGGACTTGCTGGAATTGAACGAGCCTGCGACGCTGGAGACACCAAACGGTCCGGTGGAAATTACACTGACCGGGTTTGAGAACGCTGCTGTATATTCTATCGCCAAAAACCTGGGCCGCCCGATTCTCTTTATCGGAGCTGTGCTCATGGTCATCGGCCTTTATATGAGCTTTTTCCTCTTCCCGCGTCGTTTCTGGGCTACGTTTGATGCAAAGACATCTTCTCTTGTCGTCGGCGGCCGAGGTTACCGCAACCGTTTAGGCGTGGAGCAGATTATGGAACGGATAGAATCTGAAATTAGAAACAGAGAGGGAGAATAATCATGGGTGGTTTGATTAACGTATCTCCTACCGGCTTGCTTGTGGAGAACACATTGTTTGTCATCGCCGTTGTGGTGTATCTGCTGGCGACGGTCGGTTATGTAATAAATCTGTTTGGCAAAAAGGAGTGGGGCGGTTTTGCCGCCAACACCCTCCGTGTTGCCTTCCTGATTCATACCGCATTTATCTTAACACGGACAGTGAATGTAATGCGCGTCCCCTTTGTCGGCCACTTTGAGTTTGGCAACATGTTTATCTGGTCCACAGTTCTCGTCTATGCCTGGACAGAATGGCGGCTGAAAGATAAGTATCACGCCGTTGGCGCGTTCTTAATGCCTGTGGTCATGCTCTATATCAGCTATATCACTCTTTTTCCCAAAATCAGCCGTGCTCACAATCCCCTGCCTCCTGTACTCCAGTCCAACTGGCTGAAATTCCATGTTAGCGCTTCGGTGCTAGGCTACGCCGGGTTCTCCCTGGCTTTTGCCGCCGCGCTGATGTGGGTACTCAAGTACGTGATGGAAAACAAAAAGGATGCGGTGAAAGGTTCCCCCTTTCTGAAAACACTGACACAGGCACTGCCTCAGCCCAGAGTGCTGGAAGAGTATATGTACCGCGCTTCTGTATTCGGCTTCCTTTTTCAGACGGTGATGATTATCACCGGTGCCATCTGGGCCGACCAATCATGGGGCCGTTACTGGGGTTGGGATCCCAAGGAAATGTGGTCTTTGATTACCTGGTTTGTCTTTGCCGTTTACCTCCATGCCCGCTTTACCCGGGGCTGGACCGGCAAAAAAACAGTCGCCCTGGTTTTGGTCGGCTGGGTTGCCATGATGTTCACCTGGATGGGTGTGGCCTGGTTGCTTTCCGGCATTCATTCATTCGGTTAAATCGAAGAAGCATAAGAACCGGGAGACGGCGGTGGCAGGGCATCCTGCTACTGCCTGATTCTCCTCTGGTTTGATATTGTTAGCGTATCAGGTATTTACAGCATCCATAGTTACTGGAGTAACTACATGCCGCCTGGCGAAAACCGGGATACGAGGTGTACTAGGTGACAGAAATCATGATTGTCGGGATTAACCATAAAACAGCTCCGGTTGAACTCCGTGAAAAGCTCTCGTTTACAGAGAGCCAGCTTACCCGTTCCCTGGAGTACTGTAAACAGAGTACCGGGATTAACGAGGCTGTAATTTTAACTACATGCAACCGGACAGAAATATATGTTGCCGGTTTTGATGTCAGTGTCTGTCAGGATTTGGTGATGGAGATGCTGGCTGAGATTAAACAAATTGATATCAAAGCTGTTAAGCCCAATCTCTATCTACTTACCCAGGAGAAAGCGGTGGATCATCTCTTTTCGGTCACCGCCGGCCTGGATTCCATGATTCTCGGAGAAACACAGATTTTGGGCCAGGTAAAAGACGCCTATGCCAAAGCAAATGAAGCTAACGCCGTCGGCACCATCTTTCATTCCCTGTTCCGCCAGGCGGTCACCGCAGCCAAACGTGTACAAACAGAGACGGCCATCAACCAAAATGCCGCCTCTGTTTCCTATGCCGCCGTGGAACTGGCCAAAAAGATTTTCGGCCGCCTTACCGACAGGACGGCCCTGATTCTCGGTGCCGGCAAAATGAGCGAATTAACACTGCGCCATCTCTATGACCAGGGTGTAAAAAAGGTCATTGTGGTTAACCGCACCAAAGCAAGAGCAGACCAGTTAGCGGCCTGTTTCGGTGGCGTATCTGAGTACTACGAAAAACGCCGCGACTGTCTTATCCAGTCCGATATTGTTATCTCGTCCACGGGTGCACCCCATTTCGTCCTGGAAAAAGACGAAATGGCCTCCGTCATGCGTGCCCGCCGTGGCAAGCCTATTTTCCTAATCGATATTGCCGTGCCCCGGGATATCGATCCCCTCGTCAATGACCTGGAGAACGTCTATCTCTATGATATTGATGATTTGCAGGCCGCAGTCGCCTCCAACATGAAAGACAGGGAGCAGGAGGCGGTCAAAGCCAAGCTGATTATTTCCCAGGAGATCACCGAGTTTCAAATGTGGTTTAAAACTCAGGAAGTTGTGCCGCTGATCACTGCACTGCGTCGTAAAGCGGAATCCATCCGTACAACGGAGTTGGAGCAATCCTTAAAGAGGCTGGGCAATCTCAGTGACAAGGAAAAGAAGCATGTCGACAACCTGACCCGGGCCATCGTCAACCGGATATTACGGGAACCGGTCCTGCGCATCAAAGAGTTTGCCTTAGAAGACAAAAGTGATATCTACGTGGCTTCACTTTGTCAGTTATTTGACCTCGATGAAGGGCTTAACGGCAATGGCCAACCCAACTGGCAGGAAGAAGAAAAGACAGAAGCCAATGTGGAGGGAGGCCGAGTATGAATAATGTCGGTTTGGCATTTTATATCCTTTCCCTCTGCTTCTATTTCTCTGCGGCCGTTATATTTCTGATTGACCTGACAGCGTCGGAGAAACAACTTTTACCCATCGCCCGGATTTTACTGATCATCGGCTTTATCACGCTGACACTGCTGATGATTGGCCGCAGCGTCGTCTACCGCTACATCCCCCTGTACACCTTCCATGAAACGCTATTGTTTTTTGCCTGGGTGGCCACCATCGTATTGCTGGTACTGGAACGGGCGTACCATTTTCGGGCAATCTACTATTTTGCCACACCGCTCTTATTTGGTTTCCTTTTCTTCGCCTTCTTTTTTACACCGGCCAGCGTGGATCTTTGGCCGGAACTACGCAGTATCTGGCTTTTCGCCCACATCCTTACCGTTATCGTTGCTTACGGGACATTTGCCGTGGCCTTCGTTGTTTCCGGCATGTATTTGCTGGTCGACAATCACTTAAAAAAGAAAAATTTTTCATCCCTGATATCCAAGCTTCCCAGCCTGGACATCCTGGATTATTACAATTACAAGTTAGTCTCCGTGGGCTTCTTCCTGTTGACTATCAGCATCTTCCTTGGCGCCATGTGGGCCCAGCATGTATGGGGAGCGCTTTGGCGCTGGGAGCATAAAGAAATCTGGTCCGGTATCACCTGGATTATCTATGCCGCCTATCTTCATACCCGGTTGATGTCCGGCTGGCAGGGCCGTAAAGTGGCCATGCTCAACACTCTGGGTTTTGCCACGGTACTTTTTAACTATGTCATCGTCCGCTTTTTCTTAACCGGCGGCTTGCATCAATTCTATTAAAAACAATTGACGGTTACCACGCTCTATAAGATAATATCAGTAACCGCTATTGATTAGAGGGCTTATGGAAAACTATTATCCGGTATTTCTGCAATTAAAAAATAGGCTCTGCGTCGTCATCGGCGGAGGAGAGGTGGCGTTCAGAAAAGTGGACGCTCTCCTTGAATGTCACGCGTCTGTCCGCGTCGTCGCTCCCGAAGCGGTACAGCCCCTACGGGAATTGGCTGCCCTGAAACGGGTCGAATACTTGACGGCCCCTTACACCAGGGAAACACTGGATGGTGCATTCCTGGCCGTGGCCGCCACGGACAACCCAGCCGTCAACCGCACCGCTGCCGCCCACTGCCGCGAACTTCGGATACCGGTCAATGTGGTTGACGCTCCGGAACTCTGCGACTTCATTCTCCCCGCCACTATTCGCCGCGGCCCCCTGACGCTGGCCGTCTCCACCGGAGGTACGGCGCCCGCCGTAGCCCGGCAGATTCGCCGGGAACTGGAAGAGAAGTTCGATGACGCCTATGGTGAACTGCTTACTGTTTTAGGAAAAACGCGGATCCGCGTTTTAAGTGATATCGCAGACGCAGACCGTCGAAAACATATTTTTACCACCCTGGCCAGGGATGATCTGCTCACCCTGCTCCGTGAAAAAGGCAGGTCGGCTCTGGAAGACCGAATCAACGAACTTATAGGAGGTAGCGATGCAGGAAATTATTATCGGTAGCCGGGATTCAGAACTGGCGCTGACGCAGACGTATTACATCATCGGTGAATTAAAAAGTAAATTCCCTGAGTTCAATTACACAGTTAAAAAGATTAAAACGCAGGGTGACAAGATTCTCGATGTGGCCCTGGCTAAAATAGGCGACAAAGGGCTTTTTGTCAAGGAAATTGAAAATGCCCTGTTGGCCAATGAGATCGATCTGGCCGTCCATTCTATGAAAGATGTGCCTACCCGCCTTCCCGAAGGGCTTGTCATCTCTGCCATCACCAAACGGGAAGACCCCCGTGACTGTTATATCGCCAAAGACGGTAAGACAGGCCTTTTTGAGAGCAGAGAAGGAGCAGTCATCGGTACTTCCAGCCTCCGTCGCTCAGCACAGATTCTGCATCATCGTCCCGACTTAAACATTGTGCCTATCCGGGGGAACTTAAATACCCGTTTCCGCAAGCTGGGGGAAATGGAACTGGACGGCATGATTCTGGCGTACGCCGGCGTATACCGCATGGGCTGGAAAGACAGAATCACCCACCTGATTGACTGCCAGAAATGCCTGCCTGCTGTGGGGCAGGGAGCCTTAGGGATTGAGTCCCGGCTTGGTGATGAAAACATAACCCGCATGGTCTCGGTACTCAACGACAAAGAAACCAACGCCGCCGTTACCGCCGAAAGAGCGATGTTACGTAAGCTTGAAGGCGGCTGCCAGGTTCCCATCGGTGCCTACGGGCGCATGGAAGGGCAGGAACTGGTACTGGAGGGCGTAGTGGCAGGCCTGGACGGCAAAGAGCAAATTCGCGAAACCATCCGCGGCAATATGAACGACGCAGCATTTCTGGGAGAAAGTCTGGCCAGCAAGCTGGTCTCCAGGGGCGCCGCCGAAATATTAATCCAAGTGAGACAGGAGTTTGATGCCAATGGCTAAACAGGGAATTGTCTATCTGGTTGGCGCCGGTCCCGGAGACCCCGGGCTGATTACCGTCAAAGGGCTGGAATGTATCCGCAGAGCCGAAGTTCTCGTCTATGACCGCCTTGCCAGCAAAAGACTGTTAAGTTATGCTCCCAAAGGTTGTGAAATGATTTACGTGGGTAAGCTTCCTGACCGGCATACGCTGCGCCAGGAAGAAATTAACCAGTTGCTCGTCGATAAAGGCCTGGAAGGCAAAGTCGTCACCCGCCTTAAAGGCGGCGACCCCTTTGTCTACGGACGCGGCGGGGAAGAAGGCGAACTGCTCTTTGAAAACAACGTCCCCTTTGAAGTCGTCCCCGGCATTACATCTGCCATCTCCGTACCTGCCTATGCCGGCATACCTGTTACCCACCGTGACTTTACTTCCAGCTTCGCCGTCATCACCGGGCATGAAGACCCCAACAAAGACGAGTCTTCCATTGCCTGGGACAAAATATCAACAGGAATCGGTACCCTTGTCTTCCTGATGGGCGTAGGCAACCTGCCCTTTATCGTACAGAAACTAGTGGAAAACGGCCGTGATGCCACCACCCCGGTAGCCCTGATCCGCTGGGGAACACGGCCGGAACAAAAAGTGCTCACCGGCACACTCCAGGATATCGTGAAAAAAGTTCAGGATGCCAACTTCCAGTCTCCCGCCATTATCATCGTTGGTGAAGTAGTCAAGCTTCGCGATACATTATCCTGGTTTGAGAAAAAGCCGTTCTTCGGTAAACGGGTGGTCGTTACCCGCTCCCGGGAACAGGCCAGCGACCTTTCCCGCCGCATTGAAGATCTGGGCGGCGAAGCGTGGGAGTTCCCCGCCATTGAAATCACCGAACCGGAAGACTACACAGCCATGGATGAAGCCATCGCTAAAATAGACAGCTACCACTGGCTCATCTTTACCAGCGTTAACGGCGTGGATTCTTTCTTTAAGCGGCTCCGCCATCACAACAGGGATATCCGCGACTTAAAAGGTGCCAAGCTTTGCGCCATCGGCCCTAAAACAAAGGAACGGCTGGAAGAAATGTGCCTGCATGTGGAATACGTGCCCAGTGAATATCGTGCCGAGGCAGTGCTGGAAGGCCTCAAAGGCAAACTCCAATCCGGCCAGCGCGTACTCATGCCCCGGGCCGACATCGCCCGGAAAATTCTGCCGGAGACACTGACCCAAATGGGCGCCCAAGTAGACGATGTAGTCGCCTATCGCACCGTACGCGGTAGCGGCGAAGCCAGCATCCTCCGCGAAATGCTGGACGAAAAAATGATCCACTACGTCACCTTTACCAGTTCATCCACCGTAAAAAACTTTGTGGAAATGCTGGGCGCCGATAACATCCATGAACTGCTCAAAGGTGTCAAGCTGGTCAGCATCGGACCCGTCACCTCCCAGTCAGCCCGGGACCTGGGCCTGACCATCGACATCGAGGCACCAAGTTACACCATCGACGGCTTAGTCGAAGCATTAGCAAGCAAGTGAAAAGATATAAAACAACATTAAAAAGAGCTTTGGGTTCACAGTCTTTAACTCCAGGCTGTTCTACAGACAGCCCGGTACTAAGGGGGAAACAACAATGATCAGCGTGACAAAATTGCTTTGCGGGGCAGACCATTATGGGGATGCACTGCGTTATACCAACTGTTCCCGTGGCGCCATGCACGGCGTTACCCATGACAGCGGCCCTGTGGTTGTATGGAACTCCACCAGGACTTGTAACTTAAAATGTATCCATTGCTATATGGAATCAGACTCCGTTAAGTATGAGAACGAACTCTCCACCAAAGAGGCGAAACAGTTTATCGATGATCTGGCTGAATTTAAGGTGCCTGTCATCCTTTTCTCCGGCGGAGAGCCGCTCATCCGCCCGGACTTCTTTGACCTGGCGAAACACGCCACCGACCGTGGTATCCGCGTTACCATCTCTACCAACGGCACACTGATTGACAAAAAAATGGCCCGCAAAATTAAAGACCTGGGTGTCGGCTATGTCGGCATCAGCTTAGACGGCATGGGTGCCAAAAACGACGAATTCCGTAAAATGCCCGGCGCGTTTGACGCCGCCTTGGCCGGTATCCGCAACTGCCTGGAAATTGACCAGCGTGTGGGCTTACGCTTCACCATCAACCGCCACAACTACACCGAGATGGAGAGCATCTTCCAACTGATTGAAGAGGAAGGTATCCCCCGGATCTGTTTCTACCACCTGGTGTACTCCGGCCGCGGTTCTGAAATGATGAAAGAGGACGTGACCCGGGAAGAAAGCCGTCGCGCCATGGACTTAATCATTGACAAGACACTCTACTTCCACGAAAAAGGCTTAGATAAAGAAATTCTTACCGTAGATAACCACGCCGACGGCGTGTACACGTACCTGCGCATGCTGAAAGAAGATCCCAAGCGGGCAGAAAAAGTCTGGGAACTGCTGCAAAACAACGGCGGCAACCGGACCGGCATCGCCATCGGCCAGGTAGATAACCTGGGCAATGTCCACGCCGACCAGTTCACCCAGAACCACACCTTCGGCAATATCCGCGAGCGTAAGTTTGGCGATATCTGGACCGATATGAGTAACCCCATCCTGGCTGGCTTAAAAGACCGCAAGCCCCTCTTACAAGGCCGCTGTGCCAGTTGCAAATGGCTGAAAATGTGCAACGGCAACTTCCGGGCCCGGGCAGAAGCCGCCACCGGCGACTTCTGGGAATCCGATCCCGCCTGCTACCTCACCGATGACGAAATCGGCATCACCGACTGCTCCGGCAATTGTGCCGCCGGCGGCTGCTGCTCCTAAACCTGCGACAGTGCGACAGGGGACGGTTCTCTGTCGCAATATTGGGAGCGCAGCCGGGCCGTCTTCTTTGCGACAGAGAACCGTCCCCTGTCGCACTGCTCCTAGAATTTAAGAGAGGTGTCTTTTATGGAATTTCCGATTGTTCGTCCGCGCCGTTTGCGCGGCTCAGCCATGTTACGGCGGATGGTTCGGGAAACGGACCTGTCGGTCCGTAACCTGGTGTATCCGCTTTTTGCCACCCAGGGGGAAAATGTGAAAATCCCCATTCCTTCCATGCCCGGCGTCTTCCAGATGTCGGTGGACGAAATTGTAAAAGAGGGAGGGGAGTGCCTGAAGCTGGGCATCCCCGCAGTCATCCTCTTTGGCATCCCCGCCTACAAGGACGAAAAAGGCTCATCGGCCTATGATCCCGACGAGGCTGTCCAGCGTGCCGTGGCGGCTTTGAAAAAAGCCCACCCCGAACTCCTTGTGATTACCGATGTCTGTCTGTGCGAGTATACCAGTCACGGCCACTGCGGCTTAATCGTCGACGGGGACGTACAAAATGACTCCACGCTTAATTTACTGGCCCGGACGGCGCTCTCTCACGCCCGGGCCGGGGCAGACATCGTTGCTCCGTCTGACATGATGGACGGCCGTGTCCGCGCTATCCGCGAAACACTGGACGAACACGGCTTTTCCCACATTCCCATTATGTCCTACGCCGTTAAATACTCGTCTGCGTTTTACGGCCCCTTCCGGGATGCCGCCGGCTCCGCGCCCCAGTTTGGCGACCGCCGTTCGTACCAGATGGACCCGGCCAACATCCGCGAAGCGTACAAAGAAATTGAACAGGACCTGGCAGAAGGCGCCGATATGGTCATGGTTAAACCGGCCCTTTCCTATCTGGATGTGATCCGGGCGGTTAAAGAATACACCAACGTGCCTGTGGCCGCCTACAACGTTTCCGGAGAATACTCCATGGTGAAAGCAGCAGCGCAAAACGGCTGGGTTGATGAGAAAAAGATTGTTTTAGAGATGCTGACCAGTATGAAACGTGCCGGTGCCGACATCATCCTCACCTACTTTGCCAAAGACGCAGCCGCCTGGCTGAAGGAGGAACAATAAATGATTATCTCCTGGAACACCACCCGGGAATGTCACTTAAAATGTAAACACTGCTACCGGGACGCTGGCGCCAAAGACTCCACTGAACTGTCCACCGAGGAAGGCAAGAAACTCATCGATGAAATTGCTAAAGCCGGCTTTAAAATCCTCATCCTCTCCGGCGGAGAACCCCTCCTCCGGGAAGATATTTACGAACTGTGCGCCCATGCTAAATCCGTAGGGATGCGTCCAGTTTTCGGCACCACCGGCACCACCATCACCCCGGAAGTGGCCAAGAAGCTTAAAGACTCCGGCGCCGCCTGCATCGGTATTTCCTTAGACAGCGCCGGTCCCGAAATCCATGATGAGTTCCGCCAAGTGCCCGGCTCCTGGCAAGGTGCCATTGACGGTATGAAGAACTGCCGCGACGTGGGCCTGCCTTTTCAGATCCACACCACCGTGGTAGAACAAAACTATAACGAATTCGAAGCAATTACCGACCTGGCCGTGGAAAAAGGCGCCATCGCCCACCATGTATTTTTCCTGGTACCCACCGGCCGCGGCAAAGATATTGAAGTAGAAGCTCTGCGGGAAAAACAATACGAGCAATTGCTTCACCGTATTCTCAAAAAGCAAAAAACAGTGGACATTGAACTTAAACCCACCTGTGCACCGCAGTTTATGCGCATCGCCCGCCAGATGGAAATGGATATGCGCTTCTCCCGAGGCTGCCTGGCCGGCACTGCCTACTGTTGCATTATCCCCAGCGGCGACGTCCATCCCTGCCCATACCTCCCCGTTAAAGTGGGTAATGTCCGGGAAACACCGTTCTCTGAAATCTGGAAGAATGCCGAGATGTTTAAAGAATTCCGCAGCGACGAGTTCGGCGGCAAGTGCGGTACCTGCAACCATAAAGATGTCTGCAGCGGTTGCCGCGCCCGCGCGTACTACTACACCGAAGGCGACTACATGGCAGAGGACCCGTGGTGCCTCTACCGGAGAGGGATTTCCCATGACGCACCCCACTGCTGCTCATAATCTCTCATCTGTGGACAGGGAGCTTCTAAACATTATTCAGACCCAATTCCCCCTGGTACCCAGACCCTACGCCCACATCGCCGAACAACTGGGCATCTCCGAGGAAGATGTGCTCTCCCGTATCAACGCTCTCAAAGAAAGCGGCATTGTCCGCCGCATCGGCGGCATCTTCGATTCACAGAAGATGGGTTTCTCATCCACCCTTGTCGCTCTTAAAGTGCAAAACGACTCCATTGACGACGTGGCCAATGCTGTCAGCGCCTATCCCGGCGTCACCCACAATTACCAGCGTCAGCATGAATTCAACGTCTGGTTCACCTTAGTCACCGCATCGGGGCAAGAACTGCAAAAAACGCTGAACACCATCATGAACCTGCCCGGCGTGGACAAACTGCGTAACTTACCGGCGCTTAAGCTCTTTAAAATCGGCGTCAACTTCGATATGACAGAGGAGTAACGCGATGCAACTAACCAATCTAGATAAAAAAATTATCTCCCGCCTACAGGGTGATCTGCCCCTTTCCCCGGAACCCTTCAACACCATGGCCGCAGAAATCGGCATCTCTGTAGAGGAACTACTGCAAAAAGTAGAAGCATACAAAACATCCGGCGTCATGCGCCGTCTGGGCACCATTCTCCGCCACCACAAAGCAGGCTTCAACGCCAACGCCATGTGCGGCTGGAATGTCCCCATGGAGCGGGTAGAGGAGGTAGGCGACATCATGTCTTCCTTCAAGGAAGCATCCCACGTCTACCAGCGCCCCACCTACCCCGACTGGCCCTATAATCTCTTTACCATGCTCCACGGCAAATCACCCGAAGACCTGGAGCAGGTCGCCAAAGCCATCTCCGACCGCATTGGCATTACCGACTATAAACTTCTCTACAGCACGCGGGAATTCAAAAAAACCAGCATGAAGTATTTCTAATAGAAAAAGGCCAGACACCGTGTCTGGCCTTTACCGTAACTATTACTATTTGTCACAATTACGTTTTGTCTCCAGGTATTGCACAATATCCTTTATGAACGATTCATAATCACCCAGATGCTTCTGTAGAACCTCATAGATAACCCGGTTATCCACATCGTCATACATGTGGACAAGTCGATTCCTAAATCTGGCCATCTCCTGATACTCGGGCAATTTATCCTTACTGACAATACTGTGTTCGCTCAGTATGGAAAATGCGTCTACGTTTGATTTTGGGAACTCAAGCCTGAGTCTCGAAATGATATGGCTGGATATGTCCAGCATTGCCTGAATAGCAATCTGTAAATTGTGCCTCGCCGTATCGGTGTTTGTAAAATCGCTAATAAAGACATCCTCTGATTTCGCTTTCAGCTGATGAAGTTTCTCCAAACTAATTTGTATTGTTTTCAGTTTGTTCCTGATTTTCTCGTGATTAACCATAAATATACTTCTCCCGAAGACTTTCATCAAATTCACGGTCCATCTGCATCAGTCGAATACCAAAATCAAGGTAATTATTAATGGTATACTCAATAAAATCAGAGACAAGCAGTGGTTCACGCTCAAAGACTATCCTTCCTGTCGAAAGCGCCCTGTACGTGATATTAATCGAAGCCTGTCGCAAGATTACCAAATCAATATCTTCGCGGGATAAAACCTGAGTCAATTCCGCTGACATTCGCAGTTCTTCTTTTAAACTAATTTTATCCCGTAAAAGCACTGCAATGTCAATATCGCTAAAGGTGCTTTCCTCAGGAGTGCCGAATGAACCAAAAATTAAAGCGAGCAAGACGTTTTCATCGAGTAAGAAAAACTCCCTTAGCTTTTCATAAACCTGATTATGACATCCCTGGTTATACATTTAAAACACCTCAGCAATTTGTGGTAAAAATTCCTTACATAATTATACTATGCTTAACATTTCTCATGCAAGTAACGACTACCATGATTTGCGCTCTTCAGTAACGTAGGCATCGATTTCTTCTGCTGTTTTGCCAAACAGTCCCTTGGAGATTCCCTTAAAATGTTTTGCAAAGTTTTCAGGTGCTCGGGTTAATACGATTTTTCCCTCGTGCACGTCTAACAGGAGATAGTCAACGTCTTTCATAGATAGTTGCCTGCAAACGTTAGCCGGAATTGTAATCTGCCTCATACGAGAGAGTTTTACAGTACCCATTTCATCCCCCCCATTACTTACATAAATTATAATATGATTTACTCTTCTTATGCAAGAAAACACTGTTTCATTGCATTCTTAACTTGTCGGGTATAGAATAGTGTCATAAATTAGATTTGGTACATATGAATCAGTTCAAGGAGGCGATTTTATGTTTGAACGCTCAAAAAAACTATTTGCCGAAGCCAAAGAAGTGATGCCCGGTGGCGTCAACAGCCCGGTACGGGCCTTTAAATCAGTAGGTATGGATCCCATATTTGTAGCCAAAGCCAAAGGCTCCAGGATTATTGACGTAGACGGAAAAGAATACATAGACTATGTGGCATCCTGGGGTCCCATGATCCTCGGCCATGCCCACCCCAAAATTGTGGCTGCCATACAGAAAGCGGCAGAGAAGGGGACAAGCTTCGGCGCCCCAACTGAAATAGAAACAGAGATGGCCAAACTGGTCATCGATGCCGTCCCCTCAATAGAGATGGTTCGCATGGTCAACTCCGGCACCGAAGCAGTCATGGGCGCCCTCCGCTTAGCCCGCGGCTTCACCGGTCGGGACAAAATTGTCAAATTCATCGGTTGCTACCATGGTCATGGCGACAGCCTATTAATTAAAGCCGGTTCCGGCGTCACCACCCTAGGCCTGCCAGACAGCCCCGGAGTGACCAAAGGAACTGCTCAGGATACCCTGACAGTAAACTACAACGACCTGGAAGCGGTAAAAGAACTCTTTGAGAAAATGGGCGAAGAAATCGCTGCCGTCATCGTGGAACCCATTGCCGGCAACATGGGACTGGCTATTCCCAAAGAGGGCTTCCTGGAAGGACTGCGCGACGTTACCACAAAATACGGCGCACTTTTAATCTTCGATGAAGTCATGACCGGTTTCCGCGTCGCCTACGGCGGCGCCCAGGAGCGCTACAACATCATGCCTGACCTGACCACCCTGGGTAAAATCATCGGCGGCGGCCTCCCCGTAGGTGCCTACGGCGGCCGCAAAGACATCATGGAGCACATAGCGCCAGCCGGTCCCATCTACCAAGCAGGCACCCTTTCCGGAAACCCGCTGGCCATGGCCGCTGGCCGCGAAATGCTCCTGGCCTTACAAGTGCGGAATGTGTACGAGAAGCTGGAAAATATGTCGGCCGAACTAGCTCAGGATCTGAAGAAACTAGCAGATAAGCACAGCGTGGAAACCACCTTCAAACGGGTAGGCTCCATGAGCTGCATCTACTTCACCGCCGAAGACGTCTACGACTTTCCCACCGCCACCACATCCAACCTCCCCCGTTTCCGCACATATTTCAAAACCCTCCTGGAAAACGGCGTCTACATCGCCCCCTCCCAATACGAAGCAGGCTTTGTCTCCCTGGCCCACACCATCGCCGACCTGGACAAAACCCTCTCCGCCGCCGACAAAGCCTTCGCCGCCGCCTCCCAAATCAGCTAACCAAGGCTTGAGGTCTGGTCCAATCTGGAAGTCGGAGATTGGAAGTCAGAAGTCAGCTTGGTTTTCCGTGAAGTTAAAATCGGCAATTCGCCGATTTTTTCCAGGCCGACCTCCGACATCCAACATCCAACTGTGACCTGCATCACAGCCCAACAAAAATTATTCGAATAAACTTAAAGCAGGAACAAGACAGGAGTGACACCATGCCAAGGACAATCTTAGCGATACTGATCCTGCTTATACTGCCAATAGCCGGCTGCGCCACCCAAAATCAGCCTGCACCAAATGTCAACAACAACATCGCCAAAGGCGATGCCAACTGCGCCTCCTGCCACAACGACCTAATAGCACGATACGAAGCAACTGCCCACGGAACAAGCGGCCTAACCTGTAGCGACTGCCACTCCGGCATAGACGCCCATATAAAAAACGTCTCAAACTTACCTTCTGTGGACTACCGGGCCGACACCTGCGCTGCCTGCCACCAAGACCAGCATGCCCAGTGGACTATGTCACCCCATGCTCAGATTCCCTTAGACCTGTTTCCCAAGGACCCCCGCATCATGGAATGCATGAAATGCCATCAGGCCAGCGGCTTTGCCGCTGTTCTCAACAGCGGCGATAACTTTAAACAAGCCTGGGCACCACCGCCCACATCCGAGCCGGAAGCTGTGACCTGCACCGCCTGCCACAGCCCGCACCAGTCTGCCCAGTCCCAACTGCTCCGTTTACCTAAAGGTGAACTCTGCTCCCAGTGCCACGGCGGCAAGTGGCAGAACCTAGTCATGACCGGTACCGGCGGCTACCATTACAATGATTACTCAGCACTTACCAATCACCCGCACAACAGCGGCGACCGCTGCGTTACCTGCCATATGGACCAAACGCCAGGCGTACCCAATCTGGGCGGTCATACATTCTCTATGCGCGCTCCTGATGGAAGTGCATTGAACACCGCCGCCTGTGTATCCTGTCACGGTGAAACCGACAATTATGATATCGCCGGCAGGCAGCAGGAAGCGCAAAGCCTCCTCACTGAACTGCAAGGTGCACTGGAAGAGAGGAATAACGGCAGCCTGCCCGGCAACGAGCCCGGCACCTGCAACCAGTGTCACCGCGGCGGAACGTTGCCCTTTGACAACGACCCCGATCTGATTCTGGAGAATGCTTACGAAAATTACAAGTTATTCGACCGCGACAAATCCCTGGGTGTTCACAATTCACCGTTTGTTTTACAATTGCTCCGTGACACCCTGGAAGATATCAAAAATAACTATAACCCTGAGTAGGGCAGCTTTGCCGTCCTACCCAGGTCGTTTAAAAACTTCACATTTTTCTACAAGACCCTGGCATGCTGGCGTATGGTAATACGCCTGAGCGCCAGGGTCTTGTGTTTTGTCTGTTTTTTTAATAGTCTAACCGCGGAATAGCTTCTAATATGTCAAAGAAATGTCGGGATTTTTTCGAAAATGTGAATATTTTATTACGAAGCAGAAGGAATTTCCCTGACAGAAGCGAATATGATTAGGGTAAAACGTCACAAGGTACGTAAAAAGGCACAGTAAGAAAAGGAATCATATTTTTTTCTCTTAGTAAAGTGCCATTATTCACATCCGGGGGAGGTCATTAGTTTGTCCAAATTTCGTTTCTTGAAAGGCGATTCACATGGCAATAAAAAATTATTTGCCATTGTCGGCCTTGCAGTAGCCCTTATTTTCTTTTTTGGTCTGGTTGCTGTTTCTGACATGTCCAGCCCTGAGTCTTGCGCCAATTGCCATGTTATAGAGCCTTACTACTACACCTGGCAAAACTCACCGCACAGCAACGTCGGTTGTCTCGAATGCCACGTCGAGCCCGGCACCGGTTTTCTTACCGTTAAAATGCGCGGTGTCAAAGAGTGGATTACCTACCGTACGAAAGATGTTTCTCTTCCCATTCAGGGGAAACGGGAAATTAGCAGTGAAGCTTGTTTGCAGTGTCATTCAACAAACCGGAGAATTACCCCGTCCCTGGATCTTCAGTCCGACTTCCATACCCCTCATTTGGGGTACGGCACAAGCTGTGCCGACTGCCACGCCGATGTGGCCCACGCCGGTCTCACTTCCATGGCGGCGTTTCAGCCCACAGACGATATGATGGCCAAATTCAAAACAGTCAGCTATGATGACTTTTCCCTGAGAAAAACAGGTTGCCTGGAATGCCATGACGGCAAACGTGTTACCTACAACTGCAATGCCTGTCACCAGGAAATCCGGATTCCGCAAAACCACGACTTTGCAGATTTCGGCTACCGCCACGGACCTTATGTCCGCGAAGATATTGCCGACTGCATGCGCTGCCATACCGGCTTTGGTAAAGACCGGACCGTATCCGGTACATCCATTCCTGAAATCACAAGAAACGCTAAATTCTGCCGCGACTGCCACGAGGGCGTGCGCCCCGTTACCCACACCGCCTTCTGGTCAGTGGGCCACAAAATCCCCGGCAAAGCGGATCAAACCGGCTGCCTGGTCTGCCACGACTGGTCTGTGCCGCAGGCTCCCATGCCCGCTGCCAACGTCATCTCTTGCGCCTCTTGCCACGAACAATATGCTGACGGTCACGATGATCCCCGCTGGTACTGGGATCACAAAGCCACCGTCAAAGATAAAGGATCGTTTGGTTGCTTCGACTGCCACGGCGCCACATCATGCTTTGTCTGTCACACCAAAGAGAACGTAGGTTTCGGACAGTAACTTAAGGCGAAGGAGTGCCTGACATGGGCAAACCGCCATCAAAAACTCTCATTATTATAACCATCATAGTTTTGCTCTTAGGAAGCGCCTGGAACATCGGTTCCAGGCTCTTCTTTCCGAGAGCAACTTTACAAAGCCTGCTTCAGCACGGCATCCGTGCATACCGCACCGGTGCCATTGACCAAGCATTGGCCCACTTTCAGGACGCCTCACAAAAAGCGCCCAATGACGCTTCCATCCACTATATGCAAGCCCAAAGCTATGAAGCCATGGGCCGGGAAGACGACGCCATCGAACACTACCGAAAAACCATTGAATTGGATGCCCGCCTCTCCGCACCCCACTACAACTTAGCCGTCATCTACAACCGCCGCAAAGACTACCCGGCGGCCGAAACAGAACTCCGCCGCGCCATCCTCATTCAGCCCGGCTTCCTCGGCGCCAGCCTTATGCTGGGCGGCATCCTTCACGAACAGGAAAAATACGAAGATGCCGTAACTGTCCTCAAAAAACTGCTCACCGCCCGGAACCTGGACCGTTCCTTTGAAATCAAAGCCCGCCACATGCTGGCTAAAGCCTATCTCGCCCAGGACGAAACCCAACAAGCCCGAGCCCAATGGGAAAAAATCCTCCGCCTAGATTTCACCAACCAGGAAGCCATCGACCAACTCGCAAAAACACGTTAATTACGGTTTTTCCAAAAACGCCGCAGAAGTAAGCTTTTTAACATTCGTTCGAGGCTGTTCAAAAAGTTACAGATGCGCGGCGCGGCAAAGCTTTTTGCTGAGGCGTACTTCTGTACGTCGAAGCGAAAAGCTGCAGCCAGCAACAAAGTCAGATGTGACTTTTTCAACAGCCTCCAGGGAAGGGGATGTTTGTGGAATGAAGCAGTACCTCGGATTCGCTTCAATGCTCATTGTCATCATACTGCTTTCCTTTCTTATCCCGTTCTGGCTTCTGCCCAAACTGCCTCCGGCCAGCGCCCGTGGCCTTTGTACAACCTGTCACTGGGATAAGAAGGACATCCCTGCCCATCAGGACATCGACTTCACCGACCAGACATGCCTCCGTTGCCATAACCCCCACACCCATTTCGGGGAACCCTACCTGCCCAGCATCGACTCCTGCCTCATCTGCCACTTTGAGTATCAAGCCAAACCCGGCTACTCCATACATAAGCCTGTCCGCGAAAAACAATGCGAAAGCTGCCACACACGCCACAAACTCTTTGAGAAATCCACCCTGGTTGTGGAAGAGCGAATGCTTTGCAATTCCTGCCACATTGATGAGATGGGCCTTTACGACAACCCTGTAGGCCATATGCCTTATGAAAAAAGACAATGCCTGTCCTGCCATGAAGCACATATGGCTCCGGAAAAAGCCCTCCTGCGCACACCGCTGACCATGCTTTGTCAATCCTGCCACCGGCAGGAGGAAGAATGGGGGCGTCCCATGCAGCACATGCCCTTTGAACGGGGCCACTGCATCGATTGCCACCAGCCCCATGCCTCCGCCTGGCGCGGTCTCACCACGCAGAACCAAACCATCCTTTGTTATTCATGCCACTACGACAGGAAAAGCGAATTAAGTCGTCCCATTAAACATGGTCCCTACGGTGAAGGATACTGCACCGATTGTCATGAACCCCATAGTTCTGTTGGCCCCAAGCTTTTACCTGAAGAAAGGGAGCAGGACTTCTGTTTCCTCTGCCACGAAAACATCCATAATCTGGGCTGGGGAGATTCGCCTCACAATAACCTTTTTGATGACGGCAAGGTCTGCCTGGCCTGTCATGAGCACCACTCTTCCGACTATAAATTCCTCAGCCGCTTCCCCTTGGACGGCAGGGGAAACCTCTGTCTGTTCTGCCACGATAAAATCGGCGATAACTATTTCCTCAGCGCCCACGCCTTCCTCCGCTGCGGCCAGTGCCACCAGATTCACGGCTCCGTCTTTCCCCACCTGCTGGATGCTTATGAGCTGGATCTGTGCAACCGGTGTCACCCCGGCCTCAAGCACCGTACTACCAACCATCCGGTGGGAGAGCCCCACTGGGACATCCTCAGGGACCGCACCATGGTCTGCACCTCCTGCCACGGGCCCCACGGCACCCAATTTACCAAGATGAAGCTCCGTCGGGGCAATGATCTTTGTATGCCCTGCCATGACACGATACAATAACATTCTAAATACTGTAATAAAACTGCAACATTTGTTCGGTGTCAATTGTCCCCAATGTAATCTTGTTGTAATAATTATGTGAAAAAGTTTCCTAAGCAGGAAGGAGTAATTTATCATTGGTCGAATAGTACTAAGTACCCATATTCAGGATGAGAAATGTCCTGAAATAAGGCGTTCTAATATTTCTAACGGTCACACTTCTGACAAAAATACTACTTGACATCGTAGGGACCCAGCTTCATAATTAGCAATAGATGCCGTTAACAAAAATTTGTATCCCAGACCTTAAATGAACTGTTAATCCTATCGTTCTCACATGTGAAAAATTATTGTAAAGTTGGTTAATTGCAGCAGGAATATTCGACACGGCGGCGAAATAGTTACATAGGGCCCGCAGGGGAGAATGACAGATGTCTACAAATGAAAAGCACCATCCCACGGGAAATAAAATCAAATATGTCTATTTTACGCTTCTGCTGGTGACATTTCTCACAATCTTTTCTTTCTCTGCTGATGTCACGCAAAACTCGCCCGAGTTTTGCGTAAAATGTCATACTATGAAGCCTGAGTACTACACCTGGAAGGTGTCATCCCATAGCCAAGTGGGCTGTATCGAATGCCACACGGAAGAAGGGATAGAGGGCGTCTATAACTTCGTAAAGGACATGACCCGCCGCACATATTCCGAAATAACAAAATCATACGTATTGCCAATCCGTCTTTTCCGCGGCGTGGATGACGACACCTGCTTCCGCTGCCACAGTTACAACCGCCAGGCATCCGTTCCCGGCAACCTGATCATTCCCCACGAACAGCACACCGATAAACGGGTTCGCTGCGCCTCCTGCCACAGTGCCGTTGCCCATGGGGATATAGCCCGCCGTACCATCACCCGCAAAGTCGATTTCGCCGATTGGGACAAAGACTTGGGTCTGCAGGAAATGGCCCGCAGCCTCGTCCAGACGAACAAGGCCGACTGTATGTCATGCCACTTCCGGCGTAAAGTCACCACCGAATGTATCTCCTGCCACGGCGAGATCCGACTGCCTGGTTATCACGAACCGGCCGGTTTTACGGTCCGGCACGGCAACGAAGCTCGGGAGCTATTGGATGACTGCAATTTCTGCCACGGCTGGACCGGCCCGAAGAAAATGGTGGTCAACGAACGGACACGGCTTGTCGATTATTCCCGTAGTAACCGCTTTTGTATCTCCTGCCACCGCGTTCGCCCGGAAAGCCACGGAGACGGTATTTTCAAGCAAACGCATGGCTACAGCATCCGGATAGGTGAACGGGACAGAGATGGCTGCCTGGTTTGCCATGACAACAATATAACCGACCTGCCTCAGACTACCGATGTTTCCTGTGGCTCCTGCCATCCAGCCAAGCACCGCAAAGACTGGCACGAGGGCCACATGCCCCGGGTAGTGCCGGGCCAGACAATTGACCAGACCTGTTTTATGTGCCACTCGGCCAACACTTGCCTTAACTGCCACTATTTTCCGGGCTATGACGACGGGCGAAGCAACGCCCCGGTCCTTGACGATTTCAGCAACCTGCCCGGACAGTTTGGATTTTAAATTGTAATACCTGAAAGGAGAGCAGCATGACAACCGCATCTGTGCAACCGCAAAAAACATATCCGTTGTGGAAAGTAACCACGAGCCTTATCCTGTCTGTAGCCATTTTCAGTATTATCGGAAATTTTGTCGGCACACGTTTTTTCTGGACGGACATGGATTTGCGCCGTATTGACAAAGAAATTGCTTACTACCAGCAACTTATCGAAACCGAACCCATGGAGCCGGAACACCGCGTCAGCCTGGGGTACACCTACCTTCGCCGCGGCGATTATGACCGCGCCCTCATACAGCTTGGTGCCGCTCTGGAAATGGACGAGACATACATGCCGGCCTACCTGAACAGAGGCTATGTCTACCAGGCCATGGAGCTCTGGGACGAAGCGCTGGAAAACTTCCAGAAAGTAACCGAACTGGCGCCTGACGACCACCGCGGCTACCAGAACATGGGTGTCTGCTACATGTATCTCGGCATGTATGAACACGCACTCAATATGTACTATAGTGCCAAGGCTCTGCGTCCCGGTGCCAGCGACGTGGCTTACTACGCGGGAATGACCTTGGAGCGTATGGGTGAATACGATGCGGCTATTGATGAATACGAAGAAGCACTCTCCTTTAATCCGAAATTCATGGAAGCTCAGGCGGCGCTCAACCGTCTGGTGAAGGAGAAAAATTAGCATCCGGTTCACAGTCAAGCAGAAAGGTGGTGCGCGGCAATTAGCCGCAACTATATATGCAAGCAGTCACAGGTGTGTTAAATAAACCGGTTAGTCAGAAAACAACCCGTCTTTTATTTATCATCTCGTTTATGATTCTCTTTGGACTATACGGCTACCTTTTCACTTCCCGGCGCCCGTTGGCCCAGACAGCCGCCATTATCCCCGGCCGCGCCGGAGTTCCAACCTTTGATTTTATGATTTACGGCGGCTTCGGTGAGATGCAGCTCAACAAACCTCTGGCAGTCACCACCGCCAACGGCCGCATTTACGTTTCCGACTCCGACAACGCCCGTATCCAGGTTTTTGACAATGCCGGGAATTTCCTGTTTGCATTCGGCGAACGCGGCAGAGATGCAGGCCAGATGCAATACCCCTACGGCATCGCCGCTGACCGTGACGGCAACATCTACGTTTCGGAACTCCGCCTGGGCCGCGTCTATGTCTTTGACGCCGACGGCGAGTTCCTGCGCGAATTCGCGCAGGAAGCGCGCCTGGCCCAACAGATTGCCTCCCCCGGGGACATCGCTATCGAGGGCAATACTCTTTACCTGACGGAAATTACTAAAAACTATATAATGATCTTTAATCTTGAGACAGAGAAAATTACGAAATTGGTGGGTATGAAGGGCGACCTTCTGGCGCCCAACGGCATTGCCGTAGACGAAGCCGGTTATATGTACGTGGTGGATACCGGCCGCCAGCGTGTGGTGGTCTACAACCCCGACGGCAACCCGGTCCGGTTGATTAACGGCACACCCACCGGTCACGGAATGTCCTCAGTCCTCATTAACCCCCGTGGCATTGGCGTGGATCGCGCCGGCAACGTTTACGTCGTCAGCAACCTTTCCCACACCATCTACGTCTTTAACCGTGAAGGTCAGGTTACCCACCAGTTCGGCGGCCAGGGTGACGGCAACACTGAGTTTATGTTCCCCAACGGCCTGCATGTGGACCCCGCCGGGCGTATTCTTATCACCGACACCACCCTTAACCGCGTGGCGGTCTACCGTATCGCCCGCTAACTGCAGGCACTTTGAATAAGGAACACCGGAAACAGAGAAAAAACATGTTATTTGACACGGTAGCAACGCGGATATTCCGCTGCTATATCTCCGTAAATAGCGCAAGAAAGGAGGTGTATGCGTATGCGTACATGCGAGATCAAAAAGACAACCCCCATTAAAGGAGGAAGATTTATGAGAAAGTTTACCTTGATTGCGGTTATTGCCATAGTCGCAATGCTGGTGTTCGCCGGCTTTGCCATGGCGGCCCCCGGGGACTATCAGCCCCATTCGACCAGCGCTAGCTATGAGGCACAATTGACCACCTCTTACACAGACAGCCTTGGCAATACACACTCTTATGTCGCCGGAAGTGTGTACTTCCTGGACCCCCACTTCAAAAGCGGAACTGACCCCCGCTGGACCAACGGCTCCTGGCTTATCTTCAACGCCAACTATACCGGCGAACTGAACGTTCCCTACTTCAAGAGCAGCAACGTTGCAGATGCTGTTTATGAGCCTGCATTCCACAGCACCTTCCAGCGGAACGTCTTTGGGCAACTGGTCCACACCGACTTCCAGCTGAACACCAACTCCTGCGCTTCTTGCCACATGACCCACACCGCGCAGTCCCGTAAATTGCTGTTCAGAAACGGCGTTTACAGCACCTGCGCAGCCTGCCACGACGGCACACTGGGCTTCCTGAACGTATTCGCCATCCCAGGCGGCACCAACCCCTTCGGTGGTTCTCAGACAGCCGGTACCTTTGCCGCCAATAAAGCCCGGAACGCTTCCGTGCACCTGGCGAGCGACACCATGAAGCTGGCTGCCGCCCCCGGCGGTAACCGCGCCAACGTGGTTGAGTCCGGCGGCTTTACAGCAAGCACCAACCCCTGGGGCGCCGACTTCAACTGCGCTTCCTGTCACGGACCGCACGGTTCCTACAGCATCCGTCTCCTGCACTACAACCCGGCTGGCATCAGCATGCGTACCGCTTCTCCCATCGGCGCCACCATCGCCAACACCGGCGGCCTGTGGTTTGAAGGCCAGAAGCTGAAACTGGATGCCGGCAAATTTAAGGCCGAATACGAATTCTACAATATCCGCCGTGATGTAACTCTTGCCGACCTAACTATAGTTAAAACCGGCAACTACTCCATGGTCCCGGCGAGAACAGGTACAACGCCCAACATTGTAAATACGTATGAAAGCTTCACAAACGGCACCGTCACCCTGACCAGGGCCCAGATGGATGAAGCCGTAACATTAGGATCAGGTGCACCCGCAACCACAACGAACAGAAAGCTAACCACCTATATTCCCGAAAACGAATCCCCCTGGCTCTACAGCTATGCAGGCGGCGCCACCACCTGGGACGGCCGTCGTCAGCCTCGCTTCGCCTCCCGTATCTGGTATGAAGGGTTCTACAACCCCAACTCCGTCGGCGGCCCCATGGCTGCAGTCCACGGCGCCGGTTTGCTGAACCGCTTCTTCTCCATGAAGTACGGCAAAGGTTATGCAGCACTCTCTGTTGAAGAGCAGGCTGTACTCGAAAACTTCCTCGCCGGTAAAGATGCGGACGGCGTTGATTATACTGACTGGCCTACCGCCTTTACCAAGATTCCGCTTGGCACCTTTGATGCGTCCAAACTGCGCATTGACGTGGGCGGCGTGGTTTATGTCCAGGCCACCGGCCGCACCGCCGAAGAACTCGCTGCTCTCCCGAATCCCGAAACCCCTGCGCTACCGCAGTACAGTGCCAACTACATCAAGACCGACACTTATACCGGTAAATATGCTACCGCCAGCGGCAGAAACATCACTGGCTCTACTATTACCGACCAGAACCGGTATGCCTACAACCTCTACTGCGCAGCCTGCCATACCGACTACCTGCTCGGTTCTGCCAGTGCGAACCCTGCTGACGGCAGCGGTATCTACTCCAAGGCGCACCGCCACACCATCAACCGTGGTGCCACCGTCGGCGGTACCATGCAAGTTAAGGGTACCGGCAATTCACTGCTCTGCGTATCCTGCCACTATGTTCACGGCACAGACAGCTCCTTCCAGCAATTGGCCGACGCTGCAATTGTTGACGATGTCGCTGCATTCGAAGGCGCCAACGACGTGAACCACAGCTCCGCCCTGAAGCGCTACATCAACATGGCGGTCTGCTGGTCCTGCCACGCCAACTCTTCCGCTGCAACGCTGAAGAACACCAAGTGGTACTGGGACGGCTACGAAGCTGACGGTCGCGGCAGCTGGTAAAACTAACACAAAAGAAGGCGTCTCCGGACGCCTTCTTTTTTCCAAAAAACAGTTGAACACTACCGGCATGGATTATGGATTGTGGAATAATCAGGTATAAATAATACTAATAATTATTGCCGGTAAGTATTGGTTATAGTATAATAAAACTGACAGCGCTTGTGCAGAAAAGCACGAAGCTGTTCCCTGGCAGGCAGGAATTTTGTCACATAACGCGAAGTATATGGTATATATTGAAGACAAACGGGAGGGCAACAGGGTGAAAACAATAAGACGGATTCTTGTTTTCGGTTTGGTTCTGGCACTGCTGGCGGTTGGAGCCGGCTGCACGAAACAGGCGGCAGAGAACGGCGCTAATTCGCAGCGGCGGCAGATTGAGACGGTAAAGCCCAATGAAAATGACGGCCAGATTTACAGAAATGTGGAGACATTTGTCAGTGCCCTGGTGAAAGACGACCGCAATACGGTGCTGGAAATGCTGACCAAAGACCACCGTAATTCCTGGAGCGATAATTCCTTTCTCTTTAATGCGGAGGCGAAAAACCGTTTTGACGAGTTTGCGGCGGAGAATCTCAATTACACCATAGTAAAGTATGTGAATAACGAAGACACCAACTTTGTGGAAACGGCGTTTATTATCGCCGCCTACGATGTGGTTATGAAGAAAGGCGGCACGGAAGCCAGCCGGGCAAAAATACAGGAAAGTATGGCCTTCCGCAAGGAAGACGGCCAGTGGAAAATCTCCGTGAATGAACGCGGGTTACTGGTAAGCAACCAGTAATGTGACAGTGTGATATAGAAAATACGTACGGCGGGAATTTCCGCCGTACTTGAGCATGGATGAAAGGAGGTGCGGGAGATGGGCAGACCGGACGGTTTCCGTAAGCTGGCGGGGTTGGTGCTGGGTTTTGCTTTTGTATTGAATGTGGGCTTTGTGCTGGCTGGCGGGATTTGGGAGAAACCGGCACGTGTGGATCTGGAAGCGGAAGGCTTTATCAACGCGAACAGGACCGGGATTTATGATACCGGCCGTTTTGACGGTTATCTGCGCAGCGTGCAGGGGCAGAGCGTCCACCGGGAGTTTACCTTAAACAGCAACTCCTGCGCTTCCTGCCACCTGACCCACGTGTCACCCGCAGGAAAACTTCTTTTCCAGCGCTCTATTTACAACACATGTACGACATGCCATTTTGACAATACCATGAATGCCTACAACGTACTGGAAGGCCTGATGCCCGGCGGCGGCGCTGCCGGCGGCGGGCGTTTTTTCGACGATGATTTTATTGTCAGCGGGCGGGAAGGGGTTTCATACCATGAGGCTACAGGCAGGCTGGAGCACTGGCAGGCGCCGGGGAGCGGTATTACGGCGGAAGAAGCGGATGCGCTCCGTTTGGATCAGCCCGACAGCCCCTGGCTGCAGTCTTTTACCTGCGGCTCGTGCCATGCACCGCACGGCTCTTATAGCGGCCGTCACCTGCATTATGACCCAAACGGCTGGGTAGCTCAGCAGGAACGGCTGACGGCGGATCTTGTGGCTGTGCCCGGGGAGCCGGGCAAGTATGCGATAGAGGATAAGACGCTAACGCCGTGGTATTACTCCGAAGACACGGCATATGGGGTGGTTGTAAACGGCATCGTCAACGGGCAGCCTGAGGATGTGACAAACCTTTTTGCGGTGAATCATGCCGAGGGCAGCGTAAAAAAGCTGGACCCGGATGAACCGGTGGAGCCTGTGAGTGTCTCTTTTTACCGGGTGAAACAGATAGAGGTTTCGGTGGTGAACCCGCTAGAACAGGATGAATTTGTGATTTATCAAAAAAATACCGTGGAATTTTGCCTGTCCTGCCATATACAATACGGTGAAGAGACGGAGAGTGGGCGCTACACCGCGCATAAGCGGTTTTATCATGCCATCGGGACGGATATTCGCGGCAAGATTCTTTACGAGGAAAGCGCGAAGTCGGCGATGCGGCTGGAGGTCGACGGCAGTGGCGAATACCGGCTGACCTGTCTTACCTGTCATTTTGCCCACGGCACCGATACGGAAATGATGCAGCGCCGGGACTGGAGCTGGTCCATTGACGGTGGCTTAAGGGACTTATCCCTTTACACCGGGGCCGCACCCGAAAATACTGTACATTTGCGCTATTTCGATCCGGAAAACGACGACGGGTTTGGGGGGCGTTTTGAAGCCTGTTATCTCTGTCACGGAGAGTTCCTTTACGAACCGGCCGTAACCGGCAGTATGCCTGACGATAACGGAATCGTTGGGGAAGAGCTGGATATGGTGGCGGTCTACTTTAATATCGGGCTTTATGAGCCTTCGGTGCTAGCCACAACCATGACGGTGACCGACAGTGTTTACGGAAATGAGGTTTCGGGCACGCCTGTTTACTCGGCCGAAACCCGCTCGGTGCACCTCGCCGTTCCCGCGGGCTGGCTGCAGGCCGGCAGGGAATATATTGTCCGGCTGACTGCCGGTATACGGGCGATAATCAGCCACAGGGCCGTGGAAGTAGATGACCATCAGGGTCACAGTTTCGGCTTCAGTGTAGAATGAGACGGAAACGAAGTGGTTAGCTGGGATTCAGTGGAAAAATGCGGCGAAGCGGCAGGAATTTTACAGTTTTCGAAGAATAATGAAGAATAATATAGAGGCGTTTGTACTTAATTTACACAAACAGGAGGCACAACTTCATGCGTTGCAAAAAATGGATTGCCTTAATAATGGTATCGGTATTGATGATTTCTGTGTTGACCGGCTGTGCCACTCGTTCAGCAAAAGTAAAGGATGAGCCCACGGAATTTATGGCCTGGCAATTTGTCCAGGCGGTTGTGAAGCAGAGGATGGCCCGGCCGAACAATACCGTTTTCCCGCGCTATAATTACGCTACAATTGAAAGGGACGGCAATACCTTTACAGTGAAAGCGTATGTCCATACCCGCGACAATGACGAGACTGTAGGCTTAGATTTTACCGTAGTGGTCAAATATCTGGGTAATGACGTTTTTGATGAAGTGTCTGTGGAACTGACACCGCACGAGTAAATAAAGCTTTTACTAAGGAATGGCAATTTCAGCTTCAGTAAAATTAAAAAATAAAAAACTTTTATAGAATGAGACAAAACACACCAGCAGAACGTGTTTTGTCTTATTTGCGTTATATTACCGGGATTGTCAACGCACAATTCAGTTTTGTTTACTGCGAAAACAAGGCCAGGGTTCTGTTAATGAACTCTGGCTTTTCTTATGTCTCTTTTTTATTTTTCAGGGTTGTTGCCGGGCAAAGCGCGGCAAGTTTTTGTCTGGTTACATTGATTGCGGTGATAACGTGGGATTTTGTGACATATACATTAGGCGAATAATGGGTAATTAACAATATTCTGTAGATGCGGGGGGATGTATAAAGGGGATTTAACAAACAGACACGAAAAAAGGAGGGAAGAAAAATGAGAGTAAAGGTGAAAAATGAGTATTCTTCGCTGACAAAAGCGGTACGGGCGGGGCTTGTTCCTTTTCTGATATCATTATTGCTCCTTGCGACTTATTTAGTCGCACTTGCCGGCACAGCTACATTTTCCAGCCATACACCGGGCAAAAGCAAAACGGTTAATGTCTCAAACCCTGCGGTTTCTGTTTATGTAAAAAGCAGTGAACATAACCTTTCTCAGGGCTCAGTGAAAGCCAGGCTAAACGGTACTGACATGGGAGCCACTTTCGAATTTCTCGGGCGTTGGGAGACGGATTATGACGGAGACACATTCTATGTTATTGACAGCTACAAAGAAGGAACAATTACAGTGAACGCAGGGGTACTAAAAGACGGTGCAAACGACGTGGAAGTATCCATCCGTGACTCAGCGGGAAACACGTTTGCTGAATCCTGGTCCTTTACGGTGGCCGAGGCGCCGAAAATTACAGACATCAGCCCGGCCCACAACAGCCAGCAGGTAAGTGTGAACCGTGTATCCGCAACAGTAACGGACAATGATACGGTGGACTGGACAACAGTGGACCTGAAACTCAACAGCAGCAAAGTGGCACACAGCGTTGACCCTGTGACGGGAACCGTATACTATGATGCTGTTTTACCGAGCAGGTCACACAAAGTGGATCTGAGTGTGCGCGACGGCAAGGGGAATCTGAGCACACGTTCGTGGACGTTTATTGCGGATAAAGAACCCCCGGCCATTATATTTTTACCGGACTTTTCCGCGGGGATGACCATCACAGACGGCCAGTTACGCTTTAGTGCGACCTTAAAAGATCTGATTACCATTAAAAGTAATGCACAGCTTCGATTAAACGGAGAACTGCTCGGCGCGACATTTACATATAAAGGCTTTTATGATTACGACGGCAACTGGATTATTTCCGACAGAACGGAAGCCGCTGTTGAATACGATGGCGCTGTGGAGAACGGTGAACATACATTAACGCTTTACGTGGAAGACAACCTGGGAAACAACACCACGTACAGCTGGGCGTTTACGGCGGCGACGCCGGTAAACAACCCGCCTTACGTGACGGGGAGGAGCCCGGCAGCAAACGCGGTAGTAAATATATCCAACCCGGTAATTACACTTTCTGTGAAGGATGACGAAGACAACCTGAGCCAACAGTCGGTGAGAGCCAAACTAAACGGTCAATCCGTCCCGGCAACGTTCCAGTATAAAGGGCGCTGGGTGACCGATTATGACGGGGATACGTTCTATGTTGTGGACAGCTACCAAGAAGGCACAGTCACGGTCGAGACGAGCGGATTGAGTGACGGTATAATCAACGTGGAAATATCCATTACCGATGCGGCGGGGAACACGCTGGTTGATACCTGGCCGTTTACCGTGTCGGTACCGCCGGAAATCAGTGAAGTGTATCCGGCTGATAAAAGTGAGTCAACCGGTGTGGACAAAGTTTATGCTGTGATAACAAGTAACGGAACAATCGATTGGGCAAGTGTTGTTTTCCGGATTAATAACAGCGCTGTCAGCTTTACCGTGGATGAGGCCGCCGGCACGGTGACACATGCAAGGAGCTTTACGGACGGCAGCTATAATGTGTATCTGGAAGTTAAAGACACAGCGGGGAACGCATGCACGCGTACATGGAGCTTTATCTCGGATACATCCCCGCCGGCACTGACGTACCTTCACGATTTTACTGAGAATATGGTTATTACAGATGCAGTGCTGAAGGTGCGCATTTTTCTGACCGATCTTGTAGATATCAAAAATAATGCAGTACTGCTACTTAACGGTACGCCGTTGCCGGCGCAGTTTTCCTATCCCGGGTACACTGATTCCTATACAGGGGAGTACATTATTACGAAGAAAACCGAAGCCTATCTGGATTATGAGGGGGCAGTGATAAATGACAGCTACACCCTGAGCCTCTTCGCGGAAGACAAACTGGGCAACCAGAAAACGTGGAACTGGACGTTTATTGGTGCTTCACCCCCTGTGATAGCCGGGGAAACCCCGATATTATACGGGGTGAGTACCATGACGCCCACTGTTTCCGCGTTTGTAAAAGGCCAGGGGGCGGCAGTTAACTGGGAGAGTATAGTGCTAACTTTAAATGGCACAACGGTGCTGCATGAAGATGACACAGCCACGGGCAGGATTTGGTATACACCCACGCAGCCTTTGGCGAACGAATCATATCATACTGTGGTCCTGTCGGTCAGTGATGAGACTAATTTAAAAACAACCAGAACGTGGCGGTTCTACACAAACACCTTCCCGGATATGTATGACGCAAACATTAATTTTTGTATCATTTGTCATAAGGTGTCTCCGAGCAGCGATTTACGCGATCTGTATGTAGATGTCCATGCTAAGGAACTCTACTTTGGTGGCGACCACTTAAACAACAACTGCGACAACTGTCATGACTACATTACGGTCAATGCCGGGTGCGGCCAGTGCCACGGCCAGACATACAGTGATGAGGATTACCCGCACGGTTCACGGATGAGGCTATATGAGCCGAAAAATTTCAACGTATATTTCCCGTTGCGTGTCATGCGGAATCGGGAAATGTTTGACTGTGTGATTTGTCACCAGCCGGGGGCGGGGACGCTAAGGAGGCTTGGTGCGCCTCTGAACCATCATGATATTCCTGAATTGCACAAAGCAGTTGATAATAGTTGTGCACCATGCCATGCATTGTCTCTTACGCGGGAGCATGCCCGGGATGGACGTACGGATAAAAATGGAGACCCTGTTAACTGCGACACCTGTCACAGAAGTGCAGATGTCCGGGTCGTAACGGCAGTCAGGGACGGCAAGAAGGCCTGCTACGAATGCCATGATGCAAGCGCTACCAGTGACGCGCACGTGGGCTTGCATGAGATTGCCATGGATCCAACGTGTGCCAATTGCCACGGTAGCAACCTGGCGACGGAAACGTGGTTCCATGGTAAAGAAGAAAACGGATGCGGTATCTGTCACGAGAGCCAAGACCCTAATGTAAAAGCGGCGGTTCGTTGGCAGAAACGCAGCTGTTTTGACTGCCATAACAAGCCCCACGATGTCTACATGACCGTAGTGCCGGAAGATATCCCGGTGTATAGTGGCGTTCCCTGGGGAACACCACAGGATGCGCTGATCTGGAGTGATGACGGATGGCTGCCGCCGGAACTAAATAACAGCATGGCTAAAATCCTCTTTAGCAGCCGGGCTGAGTTGAATAATGCGGCGGTGTACAGTTATTACACGAACGCGTTCGCTGCGGGCGGCTGGATAGTACTGCAGGACACCTATAACCCCGGAGAACCCTATTTTATGCTATTTGCTAAGAAGGGCCGTCGCTATTGCGCAGTGTGGCTTTACGGAGGGGCAGTCCCCGGAACGGCAGGACCTAAAGCCAGGATACAAACAGCATACCATTAAGTATCTTAAAATAAGTCGGGAAACCGACTTATTTTATTACACAGTAAAATCATGTAAAAAAAATAGGATTTATATTCCTGAAAATAGAGGAGATTTCCAGTTAAATATAGAATATTTTACTTTCCAAAGTATTTCAGATATTAATTAGTGAACATAGTAACAACCTGGTTTTGATTGTCTAAGGGGGTATGAGAATTATGACGGAAAGAATTCAGCGGGTTTATTGTTCTTTGAGCGTACGAATGAAGATGGCGCTAATCTCTTCTGTTATGATACTGGTATTTGTGTCCTTTATGGTGAGTGCTTTTGCCAGTGGCTCTGCCTTTTCAGCTCACAAGCCGGGGAAAACCAGCATAATTTCTGTTTCCAATCCTGAGGTGTCTGTCTATGTAAAAAGCAGTGAACATAATCTCTCGGCGAGCAGTGTGAGTGCCAGGCTTAACGGTACTGACGTGGGGGGCACCTTCGAATTTCTCGGGCGTTGGGAGACGGATTATGACGGAAACACGTTCTATGTTATTGACAGCTACAAAGAAGGAACAATTACAGTGAACGCAGGGGTACTAAAAGACGGTGCAAACAACGTGGAAGTATCCATCCGTGACTCAGCGGGAAACACGTTTACTGAATCCTGGTCCTTTACGGTGGCCGAGGCGCCGAAAATTACAGACATCAGCCCGGCCCACAACAGCCAGCAGGTAAGTGTGAACCGTGTATCCGCAACAGTAACGGACAATGATACGGTGGACTGGACAACAGTGGACCTGAAACTCAACAGCAGCAAAGTGGCACACAGCGTTGACCCTGTGACGGGAACCGTATACTATGATGCTGTTTTACCGAGCAGGTCACACAAAGTGGATCTGAGTGTGCGCGACGGCAAGGGGAATCTGAGCACACGTTCGTGGACGTTTATTGCGGATAAAGAACCCCCGGCCATTATATTTTTACCGGACTTTTCCGCGGGGATGACCATCACAGACGGCCAGTTACGCTTTAGTGCGACCTTAAAAGATCTGATTACCATTAAAAGTAATGCACAGCTTCGATTAAACGGAGAACTGCTCGGCGCGACATTTACATATAAAGGCTTTTATGATTACGACGGCAACTGGATTATTTCCGACAGAACGGAAGCCGCTGTTGAATACGATGGCGCTGTGGAGAACGGTGAACATACATTAACGCTTTACGTGGAAGACAACCTGGGAAACAACACCACGTACAGCTGGGCGTTTACGGCGGCGACGCCGGTAAACAACCCGCCTTACGTGACGGGGAGGAGCCCGGCAGCAAACGCGGTAGTAAATATATCCAACCCGGTAATTACACTTTCTGTGAAGGATGACGAAGACAACCTGAGCCAACAGTCGGTGAGAGCCAAACTAAACGGTCAATCCGTCCCGGCAACGTTCCAGTATAAAGGGCGCTGGGTGACCGATTATGACGGGGATACGTTCTATGTTGTGGACAGCTACCAAGAAGGCACAGTCACGGTCGAGACGAGCGGATTGAGTGACGGTATAATCAACGTGGAAATATCCATTACCGATGCGGCGGGGAACACGCTGGTTGATACCTGGCCGTTTACCGTGTCGGTACCGCCGGAAATCAGTGAAGTGTATCCGGCTGATAAAAGTGAGTCAACCGGTGTGGACAAAGTTTATGCTGTGATAACAAGTAACGGAACAATCGATTGGGCAAGTGTTGTTTTCCGGATTAATAACAGCGCTGTCAGCTTTACCGTGGATGAGGCCGCCGGCACGGTGACACATGCAAGGAGCTTTACGGACGGCAGCTATAATGTGTATCTGGAAGTTAAAGACACAGCGGGGAACGCATGCACGCGTACATGGAGCTTTATCTCGGATACATCCCCGCCGGCACTGACGTACCTTCACGATTTTACTGAGAATATGGTTATTACAGATGCAGTGCTGAAGGTGCGCATTTTTCTGACCGATCTTGTAGATATCAAAAATAATGCAGTACTGCTACTTAACGGTACGCCGTTGCCGGCGCAGTTTTCCTATCCCGGGTACACTGATTCCTATACAGGGGAGTACATTATTACGAAGAAAACCGAAGCCTATCTGGATTATGAGGGGGCAGTGATAAATGACAGCTACACCCTGAGCCTCTTCGCGGAAGACAAACTGGGCAACCAGAAAACGTGGAACTGGACGTTTATTGGTGCTTCACCCCCTGTGATAGCCGGGGAAACCCCGATATTATACGGGGTGAGTACCATGACGCCCACTGTTTCCGCGTTTGTAAAAGGCCAGGGGGCGGCAGTTAACTGGGAGAGTATAGTGCTAACTTTAAATGGCACAACGGTGCTGCATGAAGATGACACAGCCACGGGCAGGATTTGGTATACACCCACGCAGCCTTTGGCGAACGAATCATATCATACTGTGGTCCTGTCGGTCAGTGATGAGACTAATTTAAAAACAACCAGAACGTGGCGGTTCTACACAAACACCTTCCCGGATATGTATGACGCAAACATTAATTTTTGTATCATTTGTCATAAGGTGTCTCCGAGCAGCGATTTACGCGATCTGTATGTAGATGTCCATGCTAAGGAACTCTACTTTGGTGGCGACCACTTAAACAACAACTGCGACAACTGTCATGACTACATTACGGTCAATGCCGGGTGCGGCCAGTGCCACGGCCAGACATACAGTGATGAGGATTACCCGCACGGTTCACGGATGAGGCTATATGAGCCGAAAAATTTCAACGTATATTTCCCGTTGCGTGTCATGCGGAATCGGGAAATGTTTGACTGTGTGATTTGTCACCAGCCGGGGGCGGGGACGCTAAGGAGGCTTGGTGCGCCTCTGAACCATCATGATATTCCTGAATTGCACAAAGCAGAGATTTCGGCATGTTCTGCCTGCCATGCACGCTCCCTGACAAGGGAACATGCGCGGCCGGGACGGTTTGGTTCCGGCGGGACAATGTTTGACTGTAATACGTGTCACCTGAGCGGCAGTCCGCTGGTTTCTTCGGCTATTGCCGGAAAAAAAACCGGTTGTGACCAATGCCATGAAAATGCTGTGGTAGGCACGGCGCACGCGGAAAAGCATGAGACGGGATTAAAAGGCAAGTGTGCGGAATGCCACGGTATGAACATGATGAATGAAACGCAGTACCATAACGGAGATTGTTATATTTGTCATGTGACCGATGACCCAACGGTACAGGATGCGGTGTTAAGACAAAAAGACAGTTGCTTTGACTGCCATGAGCAGCCTCATGGTGTATATATGACCGCAGTACGCGGAGACATTCCTCTTTACGGCGGTGTTACATGGGGACTGCCACAAGACGCTGCGGTGTGGGCAGGAGAGAACTGGTTGCCTGAAGAACTGGAAAATGATGCGTCGAAAGTTATCTTCAGCAGTCGGGCCGATTTGGACATAGCATACGTTTACTTCTTTTACACGCAGGCTATGGAGCAGGCTGGCTGGACATTGCTGGAGAGCAGTTATGCCCTAGGAAGCCCTTATTTTGAGTTAATGTACAGGAAAGATCGGCGGTATGCTGCGATATGGTTCTTCCGGGGAGAAATCCCCAACACTGAAGGTAGTTTGAATGCCAGATTACAGATTGCGTACCATTAAGTTGTAGTCTATCACAGTGGTAGTTTTGTATAGCATCAGTTATAAACCGTAAGGTTGTCTAATATGATTATAGCGATATACCCTACAGTTAGGAGGGTCGGAAATGACGGAAAAAGTACGGCAGGTATATTCCCGTTTACACATAATTACGAGGTCGACAATCATTGTTGCTGTGATCCTGCTTACATTGGCCGGCTTAGTCTTTGTAGCCGCAGCTGGCAGTGGTATTAGTTTCAGTGGCCAAACCCCGGTCGGAGGAAGCGTGCTTTCCTCGGTGCCGCCTTTGGTATCGTTGGATATTGGTGTAAACCAGGGTTTACTGATAGTGGACGATATATTTATGAAACTTAACGGGTCTTCTGTTAATCCATCCTTGGATAGTATCACGGGAGGCTACCGGCTTTCCTACGTGCCTGGGACACTGGCTAACGGAGTGCATACGGTATATGCCGGGGTCTATGACTCAGTGAAGGGGACTTACGAAACAACGAATTGGAGTTTCACCGTCGATGCTGCACCAAATGTCCTGGAGCGATATCCGGCCTCAGGCGCTACATTAAACATCTCAAACCCACAGGTGACTTTGCGTGTTAGAGATACGTATGACAATCTTAATGCTATGTCTGTTAAAGCCAAGTTAAACGGCAATCCTGTGGCAACCACGTTTAAGTTCAAAGGCTACGAGCAGTATGACTCTTGCAGTAATACAACGACTTGGATTATCACAGATCGCAAGGAAGGGACGATTAGTCTTGACACCCCTGTGCTGGAGAACGGTACGCATACCGTTGAAGTGAGCATTGCTGATACTAATGGGAATGTTTTGGTGGATACATGGTTCTTTGATGTTGTATCACAAGTTAAGTTCAGCAATTTTACACCGGCCAATAATACGGTTACCGGTTTATCAAAGCCGACCATTTCTGTACGTGCTGTAGATGGAACGATAGACATGGAGAGTATTGAAATGTTGCTTGACGGTGTAGATGTTACAGCAGGCATTACGATTCAGCCTATAGTTAATGGCTATAATATTTCGTATACACCGAGTAGCAATTTATTGGATAAACAATACACCGTAATGGTCAACATGTTTGACACATATAAGGGTGTCTATGAGTCCACAAGCTGGAAGTTTACTGTGGATGCTGCTCCAAAGCCCAGCAAGTGGTACCCTGCTAAAGGCAGCACCCTTACATTCTCTAACCCGAAGATTTCTCTATACGTTAAGGATACATATGATAATTTGAACAGCACATCGGTAAGTGCCAAAATAAACGGAGTTCCCTTCGGTGCGACATTCGCATATGAGACTGTTATTGACGCCTGTACCGGGGCTGTGACCGCGATTAAGTATAGAGAAGGGACAATTGAAGTCAACACCTCAGTACTTGAGGATGGGATTCAGAATGTGGAAATAAGCATTGCGGATGTTGCAGGGAATGTGATGACAGAAACTTGGTCTTTCACTGTAGCTGAACTGCCAAAGATTAGCAGCCTGTCTCCTGCAAACAAAAGCGAGTTAGCTAGTGCATCCCAGGTATCTGCTGTTGTAACGGATAATGTTGGGGTGGACTGGAATAGCGTAAAGCTTTACATTAATAACAGTCACGTTCCCCACACCTATGACGAAGCTACAGGAAAGGTTACTTATGACAACGACTTCATAACCGGCAATTACAATGTGAAACTGGAAGCAAGAGATCTGCGTGGGAACTTGGCTACTTCCAACTGGAGCTTTATTGTCAGTTCAACAGGCCCGACGCTGACAAAATTCTTGTATCTTACAGAAGGTATGACAATCACAAATGGTATGCTTAGGTTACATGCTCAACTTAACAGTACGGTTGAAATCAACGATAATGTGATGTTAACGTTAAACGGTGAACCACTGGACTTTGCTTTCAGATATCAGGGGTATGTTGACTCTTGTACCGGAGTGTACATTATAACTTCCTTAAAAGAAGTATTTGTTGACTATAATAAGAAGGTAGCCGATGGGGACTTTACCGTTGTACTTACAGCGGAAGACAAATTCGGCAACCTTGCGGCATATACCAGATCGTTTACGGTTCGGACATTTCCTGTAATCTCAAATGTGGCTCCTTTTAAATATGGTCTACAGGAATTACAGCCAACCATTTCTGCCACTGTGACGGATAATGACTCGTTCCAATCTATTGTCCTAAAATTAAATGGGGTTGTAGTGGATGCGGATTACAATCCGGGTAACGGAAAGCTTACGTACACTCCGTCTGTACTGCTGGATAATGAGAGCAACTATACAGTTTCCTTGACGGCTATTGACCGGATTGGACTGACGACTAGCAAAACCTGGGGATTCAATATCAATACGTATCCGGATATGTTGGATTCCAATATAAGTATGTGCTTGCCCTGCCACGGGAATAAGAGCAACCGGTCGTTACCTTATGAAGCTGTTCACCTAGACTATTTCTGGGATCATTATGGTACTGGTTGCGACTATTGCCATAACTACGTCACAGCACTTGACGTTTGCGGCAGATGCCACGATTCCGGGTCGGATCTTTACCAAGCCGATAACTTTCCTCCGCATGGTCTCAATCCTAATAAAAAATACTCGCCGAAAAACACAACTGGTTCCTTCCCACTTAGGGTGACAACCAACAGGGAAAACTGGGATTGCATTATTTGTCACCAGCCCGGGGCGGGCACCAGATACAGAGTGTCCGGGTCTACCTTTAGATTGCTAAACAACCACGATATTCCACAGCTGCACGTTGCGCCATTGACGCAGGACAACGAGTCTTGTATCCAATGTCACGCAAGGTCACTGACCAGGGAGCATGCGAGGGAAGGGCGTAAGGATCGAGCAGGTCAGACTATTACCTGCCTCACCTGCCATGTGAGTGTAAATACGCAGGTGCAGGGTGCGATAGCAGCCAAAGATACGACCTGTACGGCTTGCCATGATATTAACTCGACTTCGGGACACTCTGATATGCATGTTGTCAGCTTAGGAGACCAGTGTGTTACGTGCCACGGCAATAACATGACTAGCGAGAAAGTATACCATCAGGATGATGGTTGCAAGGGTTGTCACAATAATTCAGAACCTCGGGTTCAAAGTGCCATTCAACTGCAAAACCGTACTTGTTTTGGCTGTCATGAGACGCCACATGGTGTGAAGATGACGGTGGTACGTGACGATATTGCCTTGTATAGTGGCTTGGTTTGGTCGAAGCCGGATCCGGCTGTTGTGTGGGCTGGGGAAGGCTGGCTGCCGGAAGAGTTGAACAATGACATGGCGCTGGTGCTCTTTAGTGCGGTGGTTTCTCTGGATAAAAATGTTGTCAGTTCCTTCTACAAGTCCGAGATGGTTGGACTTGGTTGGGTGCTTGTGGAAGAATCAGCGGACAATGGCGGATTTAGTCTGCTTTACAGAAAAAGCCGCCGTCATTGCCTGATCCGTTATGTCCAGACAGCGGGCGGCGGATACAGGGTGATTACCGCATATAACTAGTGATAAAAGAGGTGGGGCAGTGGTAGCTGCCCCGCCTCTTTTGTACAGATAGAGGGATGGCTATAATTTGGTACTGTGCAAGCTATTTACTGGAATCGGAATAAGGCATTATAATAGGTATAAAACAAGAGACAGCTTAATAGGAGGTAATACATGAATCTAAAGACGACGTTAATTGAAACCCGGCGTAAGTTGCATGCAGCCGCTGAAACGGGTTTTGAGCTTGATAATACAAAAAAACTGCTAAGACAGTTACTGAGTGACATCAGCATCCCTCCTCACGAACAGGCTGGAGGGCTTATCGCAGAGTTGGGGAGAGGGAAGAGCTGTGTTTTGCTGCGGTCAGATATGGATGCGTTGCCGTTGCAGGATGGGAAAAGTGTATCGTATAGATCTTTACAGGAAGGTTTCTGCCATGCTTGCGGGCATGATGCCCACATGGCCATGTTGTATGGCGGGGCGCTGCTTCTAAAAGAAGTGCATTTGGCTGGGAAGGTTCGCTTTATGTTCCAACCGGCAGAGGAATGTCCGCCTGGCGGGGCGCTTGGCATGATAGAAGCCGGTGTGCTGGAGGGCGTGGATATGGCATTTGCCTTGCATCTGGCTCCATGGTTACCGTATGGTACCATAGGGATTAAAGAGGGAGCGACCATGGCCGCTACGGATAATTTTAAAATAATAATACGGGGCAGGAGTGGCCATGGCGCTATGCCGCATGAATGTGTGGATGCGGTATTGTCGGCTTCACATGTGGTGACCGGATTGCAAGCGCTTGTGAGCAGGATGGCAGATCCGCTTGAGCCGCTGGTGATTACGGTGGGGAAGATTTCCGGAGGAACTGCGGCCAATGTAATCGCTGATAGTGTGGTACTGGAAGGTACGGCAAGGACACTCAGTAGTGAAATGAGAAGTAAACTACCTAACTGGATTGAAAACGTGGCGAAAAATATTTGTGCTGCTTTTGGTGCTGAATGTGAGTTGGATTACATGTTTGGTTATCCGGTGTTAAGAAACACAAATGGGGGAATAGAAATTGCCGTTGAGGCGGCAAAGAAGGTTGTCGGCGAAGAAAAGATTGTCAGGTTAGATCGTCCTTTAATGGGTGGAGAAGATTTTGCGTATGTGCTGGAGCGGGTACCGGGAGCATTTATATTCTTAGGAACCGGAGATGAACAGTATCCGTATCCATTACATCATCCCTGTTTCGATTTTGATGAAAAGATTCTGCCGGTGGGGGCAGAGCTGTTTAGGGAACTGGCAAAGATTGTACTAAGAGATGCATAGTATCGCATGAATACTTATAATAGTTAATATTTATCAAATAGAACTATATTTTTAATTTTTAAAAAACAAGGAAGGAATATTCTAAAAACTGTCGAAAAGAAAACAAGGGTAAAATTTGCTGCCTAGTTACAATAAAAGATTATATTAGGGAGGGTGAGGATAATTTGGAAATGATTGTTTGTATTAAACAAGTACCGGATACAACAGACGTGAAAATTGATCCTGAGAAAGGTACGTTGATACGTGAAGGCGTACCGAGTATTGTGAACCCGTTTGATAAAAACGCGGTTGAGGCTGCTTTAAAGATTAGGGAAGAAAAGGGCGGTAAGGTTACTGTTATTACCATGGGGCCGCCGCAGGCTGTGGACGCTTTACGGGAATGTTTGGCCATGGGAGCAGATGACGCTATTCTGCTTAGTGACCGTGCGTTTGCCAGTTCCGACACATGGGCTACATCCTATACGTTGGCCATGGGTATTAAAAAAGTGGGCAACCCGGATATTATCTTTTGTGGTAAGCAGGCGATTGACGGTGACACTGCACAGGTGGGACCGGGAATTGCAGAGCATTTGGGGCTGCCGCAGGTAACGTATGTTCAGAAAATTAAAGAAGTAAAAGAAGACGGCATGATTGTGGAGCGTTCTATAGAAGGCGGTTATGAAGTCGTTAGTGTTGGCATGCCTGTAATGATTGCTGTGGATAAATCCATTAACGAGCCGCGTTTTCCCACGATGATGGGGACGATGAAAGCTCATAAAAAAGAAATTCCCACTTGGGGCCTGGCAGAGCTGGGCGCTGATGAAGATAAGTTGGGTATGAACGGTTCTCCCACGCGGGTGAAACGTATTTTTGCTCCTGAGCGTAAGGGACAGGGCGAAATGATTCAGGGTGATGATGAGAGCGAAGTTTGCGCGTTGCTTATTGAGAAGTTGCGCGATAAAAAAGTAGTTTAGGAGGTGAAGCATAATGGCTGTTAAAATTATTGCAGAAGAATGTATCGGTTGTGAGTCCTGTATAGATGCTTGTCCGTTTCCAGGCGCGATTGTCATGGATGACGGCATTGCTAAGCTAACTGATAAGTGCAATGGTTGCGGCGCGTGCGCCGACGCCTGTGCGGTAGAGGCAATATTGGTTGAAGAAACGGAAGTTAAGAGCGGTATTGATATTAATGATTATAAAGGCGTATGGGTCTTTATTGAACAGCGTGATAACCATATCGCTAATGTATCATTGGAACTTATATGTGAGGGTCGTAAGCTGGCTAATGAACTGGGTACAGAACTGGCCGGTGTTGTCCTTGGTGACGGCGTTGAAGAACTGACCAAATACTGCTTTGCCTATGGTGCCGATAAAGCGTATCTGGTGGATGGACCGGTATTTAAAGACTACCGTACCGACTCTTACACCGATGTTATTGTTGAAATGATTAACAGATACAAACCGGAAGTTGTATTGTTTGGTGCGACCAATAACGGTCGTGACTTTGCAGCCAGAATCGCTGTCCGGGTTCATGCCGGCCTGACTGCTGACTGTACGGAGCTGGGAATTGACCCGGAGACCAAACAATTGATGCAAACGCGTCCTGCGTTTGGCGGCAATATTATGGCGACAATTATCTGTCCGAATCATCGCCCGCAGATGGCTACCGTTCGTCCGAAGGTTATGAAAAAGGTTGAGCCTGATTTTACGAAGACCGGAGAAATTATCCGTGTTGAGAATAGTGTGAAGGAAGAAGATGTAACCACAAAGATTCTTGAGATTATCGAGCATGCTACCAAGATGATTAACCTGTCGGAAGCCGAAATTATTGTGTCCGGCGGCCGGGGTATCGGTGGGCCTGAAAACTATTACCTGATTGAGAATTTGGCTGAAGTTCTGGGCGGCGCTGCCGGTGCATCCCGGGCGGCTGTGGATGCCGGTTGGGTACCGCATTACAGACAGGTTGGCCAGACAGGTAAGACGGTGGCTCCGAAGCTGTATGTAGCTTGTGGGATTTCCGGTGCGATTCAGCATTTGGCCGGAATGCAGACATCCGATGTGATTGTGGCGATTAACAAAGATCCGGAAGCGCCAATTTTTAAGGTGGCAACGTTTGGGATCGTTGGAGACATTCATAAGGTTGTGCCTTTGTTGACTAAGAAGTTTAAAGAGTTAAAGGAAGCAAACTAAGTTGTAAATTCCAAAAATTAAAAGCGTAAACAATTGTGTGGAGGGCGGGAAGCGTAGGCTTCCCGCTTATTTTTGTCTGAGTTGTTAAGGAAAAGTAACGTTTTTACGACAAATTATTGACGGAATGCTAATAATTGAGAGGAATTTCCTAGGTTGGCAGCGAATACGTAAACTGTAAAAGAACTTTTAGTAACTTGTTGTTTTTTTGCATATAAGGAAAGTTCTTGTATTCACAAGCAGGATGTTTAACCTGGGAAGGAATTTGGCAACGGGAACTGGCTAAAGGGGGAAGCGGTAGCGCAACAGCATGAAGCGAAAAACGTTCATAAAGGTTGTCCTAGTATTAGTGATAGCGTTAACTGCACTTTTTTTGTACTTATTCCTGACACGCAATACGCTTCTTGACAGAGTTCCTTTCCTGCCGCAAAGAAATCCTGTTCCTGTTTTTTTGTATTACCTGGATGATCAGGGGTTAAACGCCCCCGTTGGTGTGGCTACCGATGACTTGGACTACATATATATTACTGATACACGCAATAGCAGGGTGGTTGTTTTTAATAATAATGGTTTTAAATTACGTGATTTTGGACAGAACCATTTAGACCGGCCCGTATCTGTTTCTATCCTGAAAGGTTCCGTATATGTTGCCGATCTGGCGCTACAAAGGATTCAGGTGTTCACCTCACAAGGTACGTTTAGAGAAACGTTAGTTGCCAGCGGTGAGAATAAGGACGTGGGGGTCTTTATTCCCACAGCTGTTACAGTAGACGATGAAAAAGGTTTGTTGTTTTTTACTGACGCGGCTTGGCATCGTGTTGTTGTGCTTGACCGGGATGGTAATTTTCGTTTTTCTTTTGGAAGTTCCGGTTCAGGACAGGGAGAATTTCTTTACCCCAACGGAATTGTTTTAGATACAAACAAGAATATCTATGTGGCCGATTCAAACAATGGCCGAATCCAGGTTTTTTCGCCTGACGGGAAAGAGGTCATTCGGGTAATCACGGGCTCCGGAAAACAAGGGGGTACGTTTGCGCTACCCAGGGGAATGGCAGTAGACAAGTCGGGTAGGTTGTGGGTTGTTGATTCCCTGGCTCATAATGTTTCCGTATTTGACGACGAGAGGAAATTGTTTTCTTTTGGTAAGCTTGGTACGGAGCAGGGGGAATTTTATTTTCCCAATACTGTGGCTTTGGACTCGGTTGGCCGAATCTATGTTACGGAGCGGGGCATGAATCGGGTCAGTGTCTTTACCTTGTCAGGTAATCCCCTTGCACGGTAGGAGGTGAGTTCAATCAGTAGGTTGCTGCTTAGAAAAGTATTGTTGATTTTACTGATTGTCTCCGTCATGCTACTGCAGGAGGCCGCCAGTGACGGTTCGGCTCCGCGTCGGATAGAAGTTGTGGTTACACAGGAATTCGGCGAATTCACTGCTCCCACAGGAAAATCGTTTATTATCCTTTACTGGGAAGAGCTTGATAACACGGCAGTTCAGTCTGAGTATGCTGTCTTTGAATCAAAGGTGGATAAAAATGGCTTATCCTGGCTTGAGCACGGTTATGGTAGCCGGGTAACATCACCTGTGTCGGGCGAGGAAGGTTACCTGGGATACTATCGCTACCCGGGTATTGTTACTATTGAGTCGGCGCAAACAGATTATCAAAACTACACATACCATGTGGGTACGAATCCAGACAACAGTTATAGTTCTGCCAGAGTCTACCCTCCTTCAGAAAATTATCATGCCAACTACCAGAAGAACACAGCAACATGTCAGGGCTGCCACAGCACTCACTATGCGCGACATCCGATGCTTTTAAACGAACGGATCATGTATAATATTTGTATTGAATGTCACGGAGACACCGGCACTTTCAGTAAGTATAATGTTTTGCAGGGGACAGTTGAGATTTCTCCAGGCGTGAAGGTACCGTCTCCGGCCGGGGCATTTGATTCTGTCGAAACCACTTCATTTCATAACGTTTTTTTGGAGGACGACTTTGAGTCATCAAGCATGTTTCTATTGCATGCACCGGGTAGTGGAGGGGAAAAATACAACCTGACCTGTACGGATTGTCACAGTGCCCATGTGACTTCGCACAGTAGCGGTTACCGGCTGCTTAAATTCCGGACAACACCGGTTACCGCTTACTCATATGTTAGTGATGGTAAATATAATGTTTACTATGTCAACGGTATGAACAGCTTCTGTTCCAACTGTCATAGTTACTATAATTACGGCGACGGATCCGAGCACGATTTTCCGGAGCATGTTCTTCGCCAGGAAGACGGAGATGGAATTAAAAAAAGCGGGGAGTTTTACCGACACCCCACAAACATTCAAGTAAGTAACTGGTTTGATTCATATACAGAACGGAACTTTACATTGCCGTTGGAGTCCAGAGATGGTGGAAAATACATGACCTGTAAGACATGTCATTATGCCCATGGAACAGCAATTATTGGTGAACAGGTATCTCCCGAGCTTACGGCTATCGGTGAAACTAAGTACGGCTACACAACGGATGAATTTGGAAACCGTATAGCTGAACCAAAAGATACAAGTTCCATGTTAAAAAGACTGGATGGAATGGGTATCTGCCTTCAATGCCACCTTAGCCAGATTTGGTCAAATACTGCTTATGAGATGCAAAATTAAATAAGTAGTTAATTTTAAATAACAACATAGATAGTATGGGAGAGAACAATTATGGAAAGTGAAAAGCGGGTAGGTGCCATTCCCGTATTAGTAGTAATCGCGCTTATTTTACTGGGCGCTGCCGTTTTTGCCGTTTATTTTGAAGATCAGCTGTTTGGTGTTCAGGTACAGAGTAGTACAAATATGCAAGTGTTTGCACTGCAAGCTTATGTGGACCAGGATCCGTATAATGAACAAGCCAAAGTGAATCTTGGTTGGCTGTATTATTCGCAAGGTGAGTACGAACAGGCAAGAGAACAGTTGGAGCAGGCGGTTGAGCTTGACCCGGAAAGCCAGGTTGCTTTCTACAACCTTGGTTTGGTTTATATGGAATTGGAACAATATGATGCTGCGGAAAAGTGCTTGTTACGTTCATTAGATCTTGCCCGCCACCCAGACATCTTATATGTTGCACTGGGAGAGTTGTATCTGAGAAAAAGCGACTATGATAAGGCGCTGGAGTATTTGGAGCAAGGAGAACATTGGTTGTCCACTTCCCCGGACATATATATTCGCATGGCCAGAGCATATAACGGAAAAGGGATGTCAAAAGAAGCAAACCAGTATTATGAAAAGGCTTACAGCTTCGATCCGGAATTACGCGGGACAAAATGACACAACTGGGATAATGATTTTGGGAGGTCTGTGGCGGTAGCCAATCGTATATGAAAAAAAAGCAGTTTATTATTGGGGTACTGGTTATTATAATCGTCTTGCTTGCTATTTTTCTATATCTTTATCTGACAAGAAATGAGATATTGTACAACATTCCTGGCTTTTCCAGGGAGAGGGTTCCCACGTTTCAGTATTACTTGCAGGGCGATCCCCAGGATACTATGGACTCACCCATGGGGGTGGCTGTGGATGGTTTGGGAAATGTGTATGTGACTGATGCGGATAAAGACCGTGTGATTATGTTTGACAAAAGTGGAAAAATACTTCGTACATTTGGCGAGTCCGGCACAGGCGAGGGGCAGTTGGACTACCCCTATGGTATTGCTATCTACAATAATGAAGTGTATGTGGCGGATAAAGGCAATAATCGAGTGCAGGTGTTTTCAGATACAGGTGAATATCTACGAACTTTGGTACGTAGCACCGAAAGTAGTCCTGCGGGTGTTTTCGAACCAGCGGGAATTACGTTTAACCTACAAACCGGTGATATCTATATTACAGATTTGCTCGGGCATAGGATTATAGTTCTTAATAATCAAGGGCAGTTTATCCGTGACATCGGAGGAGCTGAGAGCGGTAGCGGATTTTTCCTTGCTTTCCCTAACGGGGTGGCGGTGGATGACAAAGGAAATATTTATATAGCAGACTCTAATAACGCACGTGTTCTGGTGGTTTCGGCAGACGGTAAGAGATTGCTGCGTGAGGTTGACGGAGAAAAAGATGATGAGGGCCGGTTCTCTTTACCGCGCGGAATTGGTGTGGATAGTACAGGCAGGATCTGGATTGTCGACACGTTGAATCACCGTGTCACCGCTTATCAGGGCGGGAACCGTTTGTTGCAGTTTGGCGAACTGGGTGTTAAAGAAGGTGAGCTGTATTTTCCAAATGGATTGGCTTTAGATAAAGAAGGGCGTATTTATGTGACAGAACGGGGCTTGAATCGCATCAGTGTTTTCGGGACGCAAGCCGTGATTAAATAGTAACGGAGGGTGAAGCATGTTTAGACGGGTAGCAGTTGTATTCATGGTTCTGCTTTTTGTAATAGGCGTCACTGTATTGACACGCACCCCCTCTGAGGCGGCGGCGCCCCGGAGGATTGAAGTATCTGTTACACCTGCTGGCAGCGGCCAATCCAACATAAGACTGCAATGGGAAGGTTCATTTACTGTGCAGAGGTTGAGTAGCATTAACGCAAACGGTGATACGTCGTGGTCAACGTTGGCATCAGGGGTTACCACTTTTAACCAGGATGTGGATGATTATAGGAACTATGTGTATCGTGTCGGTGATGGGATCACATGGCAGGAAGCCCGTGTCTATCCACCCAAAGAAAGTGCGCATACCAATTACTCTATGAACTCAGATACCTGCAAAGGATGCCACCGTACTCACTACGCAGTGCATAAAAAGCTGCTCTCCCATCGCATTGTTTTTGAATTGTGTATAACATGTCACGGGGATAGCACCGGGAGCAAATATAATGTGCTGACGGGTATGACCCGCATCGGTCCGGGGACAAATGATGTGGTTGGTTCGCCAGCCGGTGCGTTTAGTACTGCAGGAACCACTTCGTATCATAATGTGTTCCTGGAGGCGGAAGGCGAAGAATTTTCGGCACCGGGTGGCAGTAAGATGACACTTACCTGTACTGATTGTCACAGTGCCCACGTGACGCCTGACAGCAGTCCGTTCCGCCTGTTGAAGCTTATTGGTTCTGGTCCGGTGGATGCCTACTCCGTGGCCAACGGTAGCTCTTACACAACGGTTTACCGCCGGTACATGAATGATTTCTGCTCCAGTTGCCACGCTTTGTATAACTATAATACACACGCGATGACGGATAGTTGGCCCGACGGCAAAAGGCGGGGTGACGGGATTAAAGCTCATCCGTCCAGTGGGGATATTTATCGGCATCCGACGGATTTGGACATAAAGAAGTGGTTGGCTGATCGGGGATTAACAACAACCATGTCGTTACCGTTGGAGAAGCGGGTTGAAGGCAGTCAGTCTGTTCACCGTTTAAGCTGTATCACCTGCCATATGGCCCATGGTACCAAGGTAAGTGGCGTGCAGGTATCCCCTGAGCCGGGAGTTGTCAAGATTGATAAAGACGGGCAAGCAGTGCCTAACTCTACCATGCTAAAACGTACAGGATACATGAGTGTCTGCATGGAGTGCCATCTGGACATTTCATTTGTACAATAAGAAAGCAAAGATGATAGACATAGAAGATACTGACAGAGTCATACTAATGTTGGAGGTGTTTTTATGGAACAGGTCGGACAAGTGATAGAAGTGAACGGTGATTTTGCCAGAGTGATAGTAAGGCGCCATGATACCTGCAGCAAATGCGGTGGGTGCGGTGTGGCGATTGCCGGGCCTGGAGATAATTACGTAGATGCACAGAATGTTGTGAACGCAGTGGTGGGACAGACGGTAAAAGTCACCAGCGATACATCCCACGTGCTAAAGTCATCTTTTGTTGTATACATGATGCCAATTCTGGCGCTTCTGGCAGGCATTTATGCAGGCCAGGAGCTAAGTAGTGCACTGGGATTATTTGTACGGCTGGATATTGTGTTAGGTCTCGTTTTATTTTTCGCATCGTATCTGTTTGTCCGTGGGTACGACAAGAAAATAGCGGGAGGAAATTCAAAAGTTACGGTAACGGCGATTGTTGAAGAAGAAGACGTGCTGCCTAAGGATGCCAGATGTTAGTCTTGGGACTTGCGGGGAGCCCAAGACGGGGGGGAAACTCTGAGACTCTGCTGGATGAAGCGTTGGCCGGGGCAAAAGAAGCCGGAGCCACGGTGGAGAAGGTGGTCCTGTCTACGAGAAGTTTTTCTCCGTGTATCTCCTGCGGCGAGTGTGAGAAGACCGGGATCTGTGTAATTGATGATGATATGCAGGATATACATAAACTGATCAGTGACTGTGACGCCATGGTTTTTGCTTCCCCGATTTATTTTTATTCCGTGTCAGCCTGGGCTAAAGCGGCTATTGACCGCTCGCAGGCTTTGTGGTCTCGTAAATATATCTTAAAAGATCCCCGGTTCACTGCAGATAAAAAAGGTGTGTTTATCGGTGTGGGAGCAACGAAGGGAAGTAAGCTTTTCGACGGCACACTACTGACGATGAAATATTATTTCGATGCGGCCGGGTTTTATCCCGCAGGTCAACTACTAGTACGTGGCGTGGACGAAAAAGGCCAAATCCTCAACCACCCCGACCACTTGGCCGCGGCTAAAGCCTTGGGGTCGGGATTGCTCTGAAAATCAGGGGACGGTTCTCAAGTTGCACTTTTGCAACTTGAGAACCGTCCCCGGGGTAGCATCCCAAAAGTTGCAGAAAATTGACCGGACAGCCGGTCATTTTTGTTGTTGTACGTTTTTTTTTGCAGGAAAAAGAGAATTTATGTCAAAAAAGAATAAGGGGAGGGATGCGCTGATGGTTTATAGTCAAAAGTCAAACTGGCGTCTCTTTCTTTTTATTTTATTGTTTAATATATCTGCGTTTTTGATTGTTCAGCTTGTCAGGTTTCCTGAAGTTTCCGGCGCGCGGCAGGATGAATGGTCATATGTGCGGGGATTGGTTGAGTCTGACGAGATGTGGGAGCAGGAACATGGCCATTTGCCGGTGATGCGTTATGATGCGGCACAGCTATTTTTTGCGGTGGAACAGAGGGAAGAAGAATTTGCGGATTATTTGAATATATTGGTATCACAGGGGGTTTTCTCTGAAGAGGAGATTTGGAGAGAACTACTCCGTGAAGAATTGTACCGGCTTATGGAGCGGTTGGAACCGAGTAATGGCAATTCGCGAAACGAATCGTATTTTCTGGGTGTTGCAGACGGCGATTTCCCAGTGGACTTTTATGCGCGATTAGGTATTATTGATGTGCCCTTTGACCGGCAATATCGGCCCGATGATGTGGTGACGCGGCAGGAAGCGGTATTTGTTGCGGTCAGAGCGGCACTGCCGGCTTTACGCGGGAATAATGCGCCTGTGGTTGTGCAGCCGAAACAGTGGTACACGTATGAAACCATGAGGGCGGATCTTGAGCGTTTGGCTACGGCGTATCCGGAACTGTTGGTGCTGCATGTTATTGGGGAGTCGGTGGAAGGCCGGGCTATTTATGCGATGAGACTAGGCACGGGGAAGACGGAGATTTTCCTGGACGGGTCTAATCATGCCAGTGAATGGCTGACCACACCCCTGTTAATGAAAATGATGGAAGAGTATGCTCATCATGCTAAATACGGCTATTCTTTTGGCGGATATGATGTGGCAGGGCTTTTGGAAGAAGTTACATTTTGGTTTATTCCTATGGTTAATCCTGACGGGGTTACGCTTGTGCTGGAGGGGCCCGGTGCAGTGGAGCACGGTGCGTTTGTCCGGCAGGTAGCGTCGGCGCATAATGGCAGTGAGGATTTTAGCGACTGGAAGGCTAATATCCGTGGTGTTGATTTAAACAGGCAGTTTCCCACCGGTTGGCAGGGGATGGTTAATGTAAAAAGGGCTGCGGCACCCAGTCATTACAAGGGCATTGCACCTTTGAGCGAACCGGAGGCGCTGGCGTTATTTGAGTTTACGCTAGACAGGCGACCGGCCATGGTGCTTTCCTACCACCAGCGCGGTGAAATTATTTTTTGGTATTACAGGCAGGATGGGGAGCAGTTGGCGCGGGATTGGCGGATTGTTCGGGAGATGGCGACGCTTACTGGTTATAGTTGGGATTTCTATTTGACAAACGGAGGGAAGTATCGAGATTGGGTTATCCGTGAGTTGGGAGTACCGGCGTTAATTATGGAAGTGGGGCAAAGAATTGGTGACCTTGGTGAGTGGGACCGCATCTGGCGACAGAACCGTTACGGAGGATTGCGGGCTGCTGAATTGATTTTGGAAGAGTTGGATAAAAAAAAATAAACGGGTAGTAACTGCTTATTGGACAAGCTTTTATCCATTCCAAAGGGTTCGATAGCCTTAGAATAATACGCGAATAGGAGAAGCAAGGAAAAATGATTGATTTTCAAAAGGAACTGTCTAAATTTGATTTTTTTACAATTGATCGTGAATTTGCAGGCCATTATAACGAGACAGCACAGGTTATTGACGTTTTCAATGTAACCCTCAGGCGTATCGGTAAAGAAATGAGCAATGCGAATATTCAGCTTGAGGAAGTTTTGGTCCAGGCTATGGAAGAAAAGGAAAAGGACAGGTATATTGCAGAGCAGAAGGCAACGATAGCCGCTTGTGAGGAAGCAAAGCTATCCCTTGTCCAGGGGTTAGTGGCTGTGCTTGACCAGCTTGAAAATATATACAGGTATGCGTTGAAAAACGAACGAGGTAGTTGGTCTGAGCAAGTACAGTTTTTATGGAGTGATACGTCAGCGATTTTGTTGCAGCAGGGAATAGTACGCGTCGAGGGTGAGAATACTCTTTTTGATTCACGGCTCCATTCCGCGGTACAGGTTAAAGAGGGCAGCAACATCCCAAACGGACTGATTCTCGAAGTGTTGCGTTGTGGGTATATGTATCAGTCACGTCTGATAAGAAAAGCACAGGTGATAGTAAATAAAAATGACGGAGGTAGCGAAGGTAATGAGCAATATGGTAGGGATTGACCTAGGCACTTCTACATCGGAAATCGCTGTTTTAAAAGACGGGAAACCGTATGTCATCCCAAATCATCTGGGAGAATACATAACCCCATCGGTTGTCGGACTCTCGGCTGACGGAAGGATTATCGTCGGAAAAGAAGCCCGGGATCAACTGTTGTTAAAACCGGATGATACGGTCATTGAGGTTAAGAGGTTAATGGGAAGCGGCACGACCGTTTTTATGGGAGGAAAGGAATACACTCCGCAGCAGATTTCCGCTTTTATACTATCCTATCTTGTTGATTGCGCCCGCAAGTATCTCGGTGAAGATATTGACAGAGCGGTCATCACTGTGCCCGCCTATTTTTCCGATACACAGAGACGTGCTACCGTAGAAGCGGGGAAACTTGCCGGAATCAAGGTAGGGCGTATTGTAAACGAGCCTACCGCAGCAGCGCTTGACTACGGGATAGACCATATGCGGGAATGTCAAAATATCCTGATCTATGACTTGGGCGGAGGAACGTTAGACGTTACCGTCCTGGAAATGTTTGAAGGTGTTCTTGATGTCAAAGCAAGCTGCGGCAGCAACCGGCTGGGCGGGAAAGACTTTGACCAGCGGCTCATGGATTACCTCTTAAGCAGGTTTGCCACCCGCTACAATCTGGATGTTTCCGGAGATAAAAGAGCGTTGATGCGTTTAAAAGATGCGGTGGAAAAATGCAAGATAGCGCTGAGCGATCAGGAAGAGTACCATTTGCTTATTCCATTCTTTGCCAAGGTGGGGGAAAATCCGGTTTCCCTTGAAGAAATCGTGAGCAGGGAGACATTTGAAAGCCTTATAGAAGAACTGATTGAATCCACGGCAAAACAAATCAACACAGCCCTGTCTGACGCGGGCCTTACTGCTTCCGATATTGACCTTATCCTGCTTGTCGGCGGCTCAACGCGTATTCCTTACGTGCGAAGTTTTATTGAGAGAACCTTAGGCAAAGTTCCCCAGTCACTGATTGATCCGGATCTGGCAGTGGTAAGAGGTGCCTCTGTTCAGGTGGGTATTCTGGACAACCAGTTATCTTCAGAGCAGGACATTGTTATAACAGATGTCTGCCCCTACACACTTGGCACTTCTGTGCTCGAATACATTGGCGGTTTTCCTGTTAGCGACGCTTATGATGTCATTATCCCGAGAAATGTGACGATACCGGTGGTAAAAGAAAAAATATATGGAACGGCCGCAGATAATCAAACCGTGGTTGAAATCAATGTCTACCAGGGAGAATTCAAGAAGGCATCCCATAATAACTTCCTGGGAAAATTCATGTTAAAAGGTATCCCCCCTGCTCCGGCTTTTCAAGAAAAGATTGCTATTTCCTTTTCGTATGATGTAAACGGCATTCTGCAGGTGGAAGGAAGAATCGTAAGCACAGAGAAAAAGGTCAGTCTGGCAATTGAGACAACCGGGGTGGAAATGGTCAGCGAGGTCGATACTGAAGGGTGGGACAAGGCTTCAGGTGCCCGCAAATACAAAGCGATTATCAAAAAAGCTGGCCGTATGCTGGAAACGGGAGAAGCACAGTACTATGCCATAGAAATGGAAAGCCTGATTCGAAAAATAAAAACAGGGTTGGTGCGGGGCGACGAACCGGAAATAATTGATGCGCTTAAAGAAGAACTTCATGAGATCATCTATGAGCTTACGGAGGGAAAGGATGTTTGAAAGTCTGTCCGGTTTTTTCTATAACTCAGGGCTGCGGCTGGCGGGAGAAGATCAAATCAGTAAAGCTGTACAGAACCTAGTTAAAGCTGTAAGTTATAACAGCGATAATATTGAGGCCTGGAACCTGGCAGGCTTGTGTTATTACCGTCTCGGCAAGTACAAAACGGCCGAATATTGCTGGAAGCAAAGTGTGAATAAACGCCGGGAAGGAAACGCGGCCAACGATTTTCTGGAGGATTTAAGAATTTCTCAGGCAGAAACCGCTCCGTATTTCTCCCAGGTTGCCTCTCTTTGCCAGCAAAGAAAATACGGGTACGCTGCCGGCATTGTGAGCAAAGAAATCTGTACCCGGTTTGATTTATCAGTCGGTTTACTAAACTTCCTGGGTGTTTTGCGGATGATTGACGGCAAGACAAAAGAGGCTGTTAAATGCTGGACAACTGTTTTAAACATGGACAAATCAAATGCTGATGCGGATCTGTACTTAACAAACATGGAAAACCGCCTGAGTTACAGGCTGTTAAAACTGTTGGACAGATTATACAAAAGGGAATGATTTCAATGAAGGACTATTATCGCACGCTTAACATTACCAAAAACGCAACGGTTGCGGAGATAAAAAAGGCCTATTTCGCGTTCGTCAGAAAATACCCCCCCGACCGGCATCCCGATGAATTTATGAAGATCCGGGAGGCTTATGAGGTTTTAGTTGACGAGAATACACGCCAGCAGTACGATGCAGTAGATTCCATGCCGGACATTGTAAAAGTATATTTTAAAGAAGGGCAGAAGGCACTGGAGAACGGGGCTGTCGCGGAAGCAATCCGGCTTCTGGAGCAGGTCGTCAAAGCGTATCCGCGCTTTTCTGTAGTGAAGAGCCTGCTGGGAGATGCATATTTAGAAAACGAAAACAGCGGTAAAGCTATCCGTATTTTTGAGGAACTTGCAACCGACGAACGCAATAATGCCGGGTTTGCCCGCCAGCTAGCCCAGGCCTACGCCTTGCGCGGCTGGTATAAGAAAGCGGTCGAACAGTTCAACAGGGCATTATCCCTTGATGAAGATAACATTTCACTTTGGCTGGGACTGATTGATTGCTATCTGGCAAGCAAAGATTTTGAGAATGCCAAAGAAACAGTCCAAAACGGCCTTGACGTCAGTAACCAAAAAGGCTGGGACAACCTGGAGCTGTATTTCCATATCGTTCAGATTGATATTTTTTCCGGCGACCATATTAACATGAAAAAGCATCTGGAAGAGATGAAAAACAAAGCGCTAGAAAAGGACGAAGAAAAAGCCCATGTAGCTTGGTTCTTAGGTACACTTTCTAAAAAGATCCAAGACATTGGCTTATATGAAGAATCAGCAGCCACAATTGAAGCGGCGTTCGCGTTGCAGCCGGATGACGAAGAACTTTACAAAATTAAACGGGAAATAGACGCACAGTATGGCATCTACGCCCAGCTCAGGAAGCTTGAAGAGGACACTGCTATAAAAAGCAGTTTAGCTGAAATGCTGGAATTTGAGTTGCATATTTGTGGCAATAAGTATTGCCTAGACTGTAAAGTTACACAATTATTTTTTGAGATGGATGTCATTGCGGAGATTATGCCTTACAGAAAAGATATATTGAGGCTGAAAAACTCCTACCCTGAGTTGTATAATTTGAAAAAGGACTTTTTTGATAGCGTACTCAACCACAAAAAAGAGGAATACCTGTTTGACATCTATCGGAAAAAGATTAATAAATACAAAAAGCTGTGCCCCGAGAGATTTGAACTAGACGATGCAAATGAATATGAATACTACAATCAGAAACCTTACAGGCGCCCCGAACCAAAGGTTGGACGCAATGACCCTTGCCCCTGTGGTAGCGGGAAAAAATATAAAAAATGCTGTGGCGGTTCGTAGCTTAAAGATCAAGCAAATCCCTGAGGTTTTGTTCCATGAGCGGTTTGAAATCATGGTATTCCTGCCACGTTGAAACAACAAATTCCGCACGAAAATCTTCATCGCATGAGAAAAGTACACGGCCCTCCGTTACATGAAAACGGAATCCGACAGTGGTTTGGTTCAGTGGCTGAACATCCACAGGCAGACCAAGTTCATGGCTCAGCTCCATTGAAAGAGACAGTGTGATATCATTTTGCTGGTCCTGTGTGACATTGTGTTTGAAATAAATAGCTATATCAATATCGCCTATAAGTTGTTCACCGGTTGCAGAACCATGCAGATAAGCGAAAGCAACGTCTGGCCGAAATGATAGTTTTGTTGTTATTTGTTTAATGATGTGATCCTTGTCAGCCTGGGTTAATTTAATTCTTGTCTTCATATTTCACCATTTCCTACTAACTGTCTCATGAATTCATCCTGATCCCGTGTGGCATAATTACGTAAGATGGTCAAAGATTGCTTGATATCAGCGACTTTCTGGCTTAGGCGAGTCAAGTTTATTTTGTCAGCGGGCATAAGTATCCCCCCATCAATCTTTTACTGATATTATAATGTTTATGGAAACGGATGGCAATAAAGAAAAGAAATCCTCCGTGATGAAGGATTTCTTTTGCTAGTGTCTATTCATTTTCAAGGATATGGTTATATAGATGCAGTTTGCCTTTCCAGGCGAGAAAGGCGGCTAAATCAGGAAAGGCCTGTTCCACCGTTAGACCTTGGGCATTTAGCTCTGTTTTCAGACGGCGGTAGTTGGCCAGGGTGGGATTGAGGCAGAAACTTTCCATGGCATTTTTTTAGTGTGAATGGGGATTGGCAGCTTGTCCACCTACTTTATTCTTTGTCTAGGGAATGTATTCGGTGGGTTTTACTAAAAGCCCTTTTCTTTTGCAAAATTTTGAACGAAATTATCTCAGATTTCTGGAGTTTGTGAGCATTTAGTGTAATTGACAGATATACTGATGTATGATAGAATTCATGCAAACTAATTCATGCCTCACCGTCGGGTGAGGTAGAGGCGCGGTGAGTCAAGAGTATGGTCTGTGTCAGTAAAAGTGCAGGCAGGAAAGGGGCCATCGCCGAAGCCGGTGCCGTTCCCCGCGGTACAGGGCTGGGCCGTCAGTGAATAACTGCCGGACTGTCACCGCGTGTTCCCTTGACACACGGTGAAGAGCTATCTCACAAAAGGGCGTTGAGGTTGAATGTCAAAAAAGGCCGGCGGCTGACATCAACCTGTTAGTCGTTTTTTGTTTTTTAAAAGAAATTATACGTAAATTAGATGAGAGTACCTGACAAATGGGGGTTGTTAGGAATCTTAGCAAACTTTTTGGGACTTAAATTAAGGAGGAACTAACATGTTTTTAACGGGTACGATGAGGTTTAATGAACAGGGTCATTTGGAGATTGGCGGTTGTGATACGGTGGAGTTGGTTAAAGAATTTGGCACACCGCTTTATGTAATGGATGAAGAGTTAATCCGTAAGAATTGTGCGGAGTACCGGGATACTTTTAAACGAATTTATCCCAACAGCCAGGTTGTGTATGCTGGAAAGGCGTTTTTGACCACAGCCATGTGCCGTTTGGTGGATGAAGAGGATATGGGCCTGGACGTTACCTCCGGTGGCGAGATTTTTACGGCGCTGCAAGCTGGATTTCCTGCACAGAAAATGATTTTCCATGGCAATAACAAGTCGCCGGAGGAAATTAAGATGGCGCTGGCTCACGGGGTTGGCCGCTTTGTGGTGGATAGCTTTGCGGAACTGGATTTGTTGGAAGAGACAGCAGGGGCTGTGGGTAAAAGGGCGGATATTTATCTGCGTATTAAGCCGGGTGTTGAGGCGCATACACATCACTATATCCAGACAGGCCAGTTAGATTCTAAGTTTGGCTTGGGGTTGTCCGACGGCCAAGCCATGACGGCTGTAAAGATTGTGGCTAAACTGAAGAATGTGGAACTGCGTGGTATTCATTGCCATATTGGTTCGCAGATTTTTGATTTAAAGCCGTTCCAGTTGGCGGCATCGGTAATGATGGACTTTATTGCGGAGATTAAGAAAAAGACGGGTACTGTCATTAAAGAACTGGATTTGGGCGGTGGCTTTGGCATCCGCTACCTGGAAGAGGATTCTCCCTATTCCCTGGCTGAGTTTGTGGAAATGATTGCGGCTACCGTGAAAGAAAAGGCTACTGAGCTTGGGTTGCCTTTGCCAAAGTTGTTTGTGGAACCGGGCCGTTCCATTGTGGGTGAAGCGGGAACGACGCTTTACACCGTAGGTTCTGAAAAGAATGTTCCTGGTATCCGTAAGTATGTATCGGTGGACGGTGGTATGATGGATAATCTGCGTACCGCGTTGTATGAGGCTAAGTATGCTGCTGTGGTTGCGAACCGGAAGGATAAGGAGCCCACGGAAGTGGTCTCCATTGCCGGGAAAGCTTGTGAGTCGGGAGATATGTTAATCTGGGATATTACACTGCCTGTACTGCAGCGGGGAGATATCTTAGCAGTACTTTCTACCGGTGCCTATCACTATTCCATGGCGAACAACTATAACCGTTTTCCCCGTCCTCCTGTGGTTTTTGTTGGCAACGGGAAGGCTGATGTGGTTGTGGCACGTGAATCATATGAGGATATCGTCCGTAATGATATTATTCCTGCCCGGTTGAGGAATTCTGGCGTGAGGGAAGCGGCCAATTAAGGAGGACGGAAATGCGTTTTACTAAGATGCACGGCTTGGGCAATGATTTTGTTGTCATCGATGATATGTCACTGCAACTCAAAAATTACGATGAATTGGCCCGGTGGCTTTGCGACAGAAACTTTGGTATCGGTGCCGACGGTATGGTACTGCTGCAACACTCTGACAAAGCGGCCTTCCGCATGCGGATTATTAATTCTGACGGCAGCGAAGCGGAAATGTGCGGCAATGCACTCCGTTGTATCGGCAAATATGTATATGAAAAAGGGCTGACTGCAGAGACAGTAATTTCCCTGGAAATGTACAATGATGTAAAGATACTGCGCTTACGTGTGGCAGGAAATACAGTGTCTACGGTGGAAGTGGACATGGGGGAACCGTATCTGGACAGTGACCAGGTGCCGGTAACCGGTGAGAAGCGCCGGGTAGTGGGAGAAGAAGTGAGCGCCGCCGGTGAAACGTTTACGTTTACGGCCGTTTCCATGGGCAACCCCCATTGTGTCATTTTCACCGATGACGCGGCCGGTGTCCCTCTGGAAACGTGGGGACCTGCATTGGAAACACACCCCGCCTTTCCTCGCAAGACGAATGTAGAGTTCGTGGAAGTAAGTTCTCCGGGGGAAGCCAGCTTCCGGGTCTGGGAGCGGGGTGTAGGGCCGACACTGGCTTGCGGTTCCGGTGCTTGTGCCGTACTGGTCGCTGGTGTGTTGAATAAGAAATTGGACCGCAAAGCAAAATTGCACCTGCCCGGCGGCCCGCTGGAAATTGAGTGGCGTGATGATAACCATGTTTACATGACCGGCCCAGCCACGGAAGTATTCCAGGGTGAACTGGTTACCGGAGATGATTTTGCAGACAAATACTTGAAGAAATAGGGAGGAATCTTTAATGAACGTTCAACCTGCAGACCGTATTCGTAAACTACCCCGTTACCTTTTTGCGGAGATTGATAAGAAAGTCCGTGCGGCCTTAGATAAAGGGGTCGATGTCATTAAACTGGGTATCGGCGATCCCGACCAGCCCACACCGGGTTATATTATTGAAAAAATGATGGAAGAAGTACAGAAGCCGCGGAACCATTCGTATCCCCCCGATGAAGGTTTGACGGAATTTAAACAGGCTGTGGCTGATTACTACAAAACCAGACATGGCGTGGACCTGGATCCGCAAAAAGAAGTCTGTGTTCTGTTGGGTTCAAAAGAGGGGATTGCTCATATTTCTGCTTGCTTTGTCAACCCCGGTGATGTGAATCTGGTTCCCGACCCGGGCTACCCCGTATACAGCATTGGCACCATGTTTGCCGGTGGTGAAGTGTACCGGATGCCGCTTTTGGCGGAGAACAATTTTTTGCCCGATTTGGCCGCCATTGATCTCGCTGTGGCAGATAAAGCAAAGCTCATGTTTTTGAACTATCCCAACAACCCGACCGGTGCGGATGCACCACTGGAGTTTTTTACTGAGGCGGCTGCGTTTGCTGCCAAACATAATGTTATTATCTGCCACGACCAGGCTTACAGTGAAATCGCCTATGACGGCTATAAGCCTATTTCCTTACTGGAAGCACCAGGCGGCAAAGATGTTTGTATCGAATTTGGTTCCCTGTCCAAGACATTTAATATGACCGGCTGGCGCATCGGTTATGCTGTAGGTTGCGCGGAAGTGGTGGAAGTGCTGACCCGCTATAAAACAAATATTGATTCCGGTACGTTCAGAGCAATTCAGTACGCCGGCGTGGAAGCGTTCACCAATGGCGAAATGGCATCTTTTAGTGAAAAGATGAGTAATATGTACCAGGAGCGCCGTGATGTTGTTGTGGCTGCACTGCGGGAAATGGGCTTTACCATCCGTGTGCCAAAAGCTACTTTCTATGTCTGGGCGCCTATTCCCGAAGGGTTCGCATCATCTACCGAATTTGTCAGCTTTATTCTGGAGGAGACAGGTGTGGTTATCACCCCGGGCCGCGGTTTCGGCGAACACGGGGAAGGCTATTTCCGTATTGCACTGACGGTGGATGCGAAGCGGATGCAGGAGGCCATGGACCGTATTAGTCAAGCATTGTCAAGCAGGTAGTGATGAGATGGGGGTAGTGAGTTGAAAAAGTATAATGTAGCGATTGTTGGGGCTACGGGTATGGTGGGGCAGTCATTGGTTCAAGTGCTTCAGGAACGGAACTTCCCGGTGGGGGATTTGAAGCTGTTGGCTTCGTCCCGTTCTGTGAACCTGACGATTGAGGTATCGGGTAAGGAGTACCGGGTGGAGGAAGCGAAGCCGGAGGCATTTGAAGGGGTGGATATCGCCTTCTTCAGTGCCGGGGAAGCGATCAGCCGGGAACTGGCACCGGAGGCGGTGCGCCGCGGTGCGGTGGTCGTTGACAATAGTAACGCGTTTCGGATGGATGAAGGAATGCCGCTGGTGGTGCCTGAGGTCAATCCTGACGCGTTAGCTGGGCATCAGGGGATTATCGCCAATCCTAACTGTTCTACCATCCAGTTGGTGGTGGCGTTGCAACCGCTACAGGAAGCGGTTGGTTTAAAGCGTGTGGTTGTGGCTTCCTATCAGGCAGTTTCCGGTGCGGGGAAAGAAGCGGTGGATGAATTGGCCGCTCAGACTCGGGCTATTTTGGATGGGCGGGACGATTTTCCCCGGGAGCGGTTCCCCCACGGTGGAGCTAAGGTGCAGCACCAAATGGCGTTTAATATGGTGCCGCAGATTGATGTGCTGACCGAAAACGGGTATTCCAAGGAAGAAATGAAAATTATCCGTGAGACCCGGAAGATTATGGGTTTGCCGGAGTTGAAGATTACATCAACCACGGTGCGTGTTCCTGTCTTCAACGGACATTCCGAGGCTGTCAACGTGGAGTTTGAGAAACCCCTTTCTGCGGAAGATGCCCGGGAGTTGTTGCGCAAGGCGCCGGGTATTATTATTATCGATGATATGGATGAGTTGGCTTATCCCATGCCGGCGGTGCTTGATGGCCGTGATGAAGTTTTCATCGGCAGAATCCGTGCTGATGAATCCGTAGAAAACGGCCTGAATATGTGGGTTGTTGCGGATAATATCCGCAAAGGTGCTGCAACAAACTCCATTCAAATTGCAGAAACGCTCATTGCCCGCGGTCAATTGTAGGAGGGTGCTATGAAAATTATTGTACAGAAGTTTGGCGGCACATCCGTGGCAAACCTCTCGTTGCGGGAGGAAGTGGTAAACCGGATCCGGGAAGCCCGGGCAAAAGGGTATAAGCCGGTGGTGGTTGTTTCCGCCATGGGCCGGTCCGGTGACCCGTATGCCACAGATACATTAAAAGATTTGATGTCATCCACTTGTGCCTGCGGCGACCAGTCTCTGCGGGATATGGATATGATTATGTCCTGTGGGGAAATTATCTCCGCGGTGGTCATGTCTTCCACGTTGTGTGCTGAGGGGATTGCTTCTCTGGCGCTGACCGGCGGTCAGGCAGGCATGATAACAGACGGTAATTACGGTGACGCCCAGGTAGTGGAGTTTCAACCGGAGAGGTTATTGGCTCACCTGCGTAATGATGAGGTGGTGGTGGTGGCTGGCTTCCAGGGCATTACTCCCGAGGGAGAGATTAATACCATGGGCCGGGGTGGCAGTGATACCAGCGCTGTGATTCTGGGCGCCGGCCTGGGCGCGGAGCGGGTGGAGATTTACACCGATGTAAACGGGATTATGACGGCGGACCCCAAGCTTGTTTCCGATGCTCGTATGATCGACCACCTGACTTATAACGAAGTTTGCCAGCTTGCTTATGAAGGGGCTAAAGTCATTCATCCCAGAGCTGTGGAAGTGGCCATGCAGCATAATGTATCTTTACTTGTAAAGCATTTGCGTAAGAGTGAAGAAGGTACAGTCATCGACGGTGATGTAACACCTATTGGTGAACCACGTTTTTCACAACGGGAAACCAGGGTGATTACCGGGATTGCCCATATGCCCGGCCTTGTTCAGGTGACTGTGGATATGGAGGCCGATGACGCTGATTTGGAACTGCAAATGTTTAACCAACTGGCCGAATCACGGATATCGATTGATTTAATCTCTATTTTCCCGGAACGCAAGAATTTTACGATTAAAGAAGATAACCTCTTTCAGGCGGAGGCAATCATTAAAAAGCTGGGGCTAAAATACTCCATGCAGACAAGCTGTGCCAAAGTCTCTGTGGTGGGATTAGGTATGCGCAATCTTCCCGGTGTGATGGCCCGGGTGATTAAAGCACTGAAAGAAAAGAAAATTAGGATTTTACAGACTGGGGATTCGAACATTACCATTTCTCTGCTGATTCGGGAAGAAGATTTATCAGAAGCCATTCGTACTCTCCATGATCATTTCAGATTGGCGGCTCCTCCCAGTGATGACGAGCGGGTCTTGGCCTAAAGCACTCATACCTTCATGTAAAAGCCTGCCGGTAATCGCCGGCAGGCTTAAATTAAATCCGGGTAAGGGCGGATACTATGAGAGAAAAATTATTAGGCTTTTGTAGAGGCAAAACACTGCCTATTTGTTGATAGAGCGGTGTATAGTGACTTTAAAAAGGTTTGCATTTCTTTCATCTTCAAAGTCGATATTTGGATATTCTTTCAGAGCCCTCCTAATTCCATTGCCTAGTCCACGATAAGGCAGTATCTTTGTTGCAAATGAAGTTAAAATCGGATTCCTGATATTTGAGTTACCACTTTTTATATTTTCAACAGTTAAATTATTAGGTAAATGCCCTGGACTTATAATCTCAATACGATCATCAAAGAGGAATATGCGAATAGGCGCTGAAACAAAATAATCCCTATGAATGAGTGCGTTGACTACTAATTCCTCTAATGTAACCTTAGGAATTTCAAGCTCACCGAGAGAGTTTACATTCCGCCCATTCTGTAGGCGACCAATATTACGAGTGATAAAACTCATCACTCGTGTAAACACATCTTTCAGCGAGCCCGCTATATCTTCGCTATCACGATATTCAGAAGAATGAATATTATTTCCGGGGTAAGAAACACACTTGACTATAAATACCGGCAATCGAAGCTGTGGAGTTTTTGTAAACAGCAAGGCTCCGGCAACATTAAGGATGCCGTTATTCATTAGATTCATATTTTCCAAGATAGTTGGTAAAGGAAGTTCTTGGGCTTCAAGTTCCTCTTCATATTGTTTACGGAAAAATTCGCGAAAGTAATCCAAATCAAGATCAGCAACCGTTAACCCATTTGCCGGGATTTGGTCGCCGTGTATTAGCCCGGAGCTTTGAAACATCCTCTGAATTTCTTCTCTCGATGTCACTTTACGTTTATCCGCTCCACTTTTGACCCAGATTGCACCGCTATTGTCCATATAGGGTTTACTGATACCTGGATGAATAGTAACAACCATAACTAACCCGTCAGGCATTTCTACATTCTCGGTTTGTGGATTGATGGGAGGACGAACTGACTGAGATGCAGTATTAGAAACAAGCGTATTAAGCCTTCCTAAATCAGCGCGTGTTAATCCTGCAATATTTCCGTCATTAGTAATACCTATGAAAATTCGGCCACCGCTTGCATTACTGAACGCGACCATTTCAGCAGCTAAGGCGTTTTCATTGTTGATATTTGCCTTAAACTGGTTTCTGCCGTCTTCTTCACGACCAATTATTTTTATTAGTTCCGTGGGTTCCATATCTGATAAATCTCCTTCCGCCTGTTAAATGCCTCTTCGCCGCCTTCCATAATATTTACAATTTCTTTTTGAATAGTTGGACTATCGATACTACCATTTGTTAACTCGATTTTTTCATTTGAATATTTGCAGGAATGGATTTGCTCCGCATCCCCAAGAACAGGGAAATTAGCGTTGTGAGTCGCAAAGATAAATTGGGTCTGTACTTTTATGCCTCGAATGAGTTTAATGACATCTTCATAGATGGTTTGGTTATCAAGATCGTCTTCGGGTTGATCGATTATAATCACATCATTTTCCCGTTGACTGAGGACAAACAGTATTAATGCGGAGGCTCTTTGCCCAAGGGAATGTTGTTTTAACTCCTTTTCACGGTATTTAATAGTAAATCGATTCGGCACCTGCCAGGTTAACAGCGCTTTTAGGTTTTCCATATAGTATTTCTCGAACAGTGCCGCATTAGTACCAGTCTCTTTTTTTGCCTTTTCGAAATCACGAAACATCGCGTTAAAATCAGAAAACTGATTTGCCAGACTCTGGAAAGTATTTTCTCTAATTCGACTTCCTTTAAACATTTCCTTCATGAAAGTTGTAAATGCTTCTTTATCGCCTTTATAGTCAGCTACAATGGTTAGAGCCGGCTGATTCTTATTAATTTTATCGAGCTCGGTTTGAATTAATCTAAACTCTTCGTGCCAAAGATCATTCAAAGCTGTCAGTTCACGAATTAGTTCATCATCAACTGTTGTTTTTTGTAATTGCTGCTTGTCCAGAGCATCCAACATCTGCTTTGAATTGTCAACAATCTTACGAAGTCTCAGGAACTCCTCTGGTCGTATGGACTGAGTGCCGCTATCTTTTAATTCCTCTGAAAGCTTACGTTCAATATTTGCAAACTCTTCTTTTAATCCTTTCTTTAAGTTTTCAAATTCTGCTGCTTTCTTCTTAATGTCTTGGAGATCCTTCTGTCCGGATAATAGTATTTGCTTGTGTGTGTCAAAGTTGGTTTTTAGAGTATCGTAGATTGCAAAAAAATCACTAAAAAAGATTTTGTTTTGTTTAGAATTGTAGAGTTTCATATTTGCAAAATCGTCTTCGAACTGACTGATTAACTCAGCCAAGGAAGCAAGATAGCTATTCAAAAATTCAGTAATCTGTTTAATCTTTCGTTCATCAGCATCAAAATCAACCTGTTTCTGAAGTCTTTCCTCAACTCCATTCTCTCTGAAAATTTTTAACCGGAACTCTGCATCCTGTTTTTTTAGTTCATATTCCTTTTTCTGTTCATCAACACTGGATAGTTTTTGTAAACGGTCAACCGTTTGAAAAACTCGGGACTTGTAATCTTCAATTCGTCTACGAAGATCAATAAGTTTTTCGCCAACCAGTTTTTCAACCAAGTCTTTTTCAAAGCCTTCCCCGGTACTAGAAAGATCTTTCTGCCCGAAATAAATTGGCTTATAAAGAATGGTTTCTCGGATTTTCACACCTGGGTACAGATTCCCTTCTGTATAGACATCAGGGGGTTCATTGATAATTCGACTAACTTCATACTCTGTGCCATGTCTGTCAACAGCAAGTATTACCGCTTTTCCGCCACTACCGAAAGTATGGCGCACCAGAGACTCTTTATATTTTTGATCTAGTGACTTTTCACCAAACGGAATGTCTAGCACATACCGAATTGCTTCTAATATAGATGACTTTCCACTACCTCGTATACCAATTAGAGCATTTAGTTCAGGCGAAAAATTGACCGTTTGGCCATTAAGAACACCACCTTCAAAAGAAATGGCCTTAACATAAGAATGCTTGTAAGTTATTGGCTCTGTTGAAACCCGATTTTTATAATCCCGCAGAGCGTACTTAACGGCTTCAAATGTAAAGTCGCCTAGCTTAAGGAAACACCTGTTACCTTTACCAATTTCATTAATTGATTTGCAGTCAGATCCTTCAACTTCAGCTGGATATCGATCACCTAGCCATCCTTGAACCTTCGAACGGCATACCCCATCATGTTTTTCATGGGTTCTAACCTTCTGAAATCCAAGAATAACGCGTTTAAAAAACTCGGTTTCGCCAAGTTCCTTTATACGACCGCCCGAAAAGCCTCCCCAAAGCCCATTCTTTGCTTCAACATGTGCAAATAACATAAAGAAATCTTTTCCAAACTTGTCCAACTCTCTAATAGTATCAATTAAGTCATGGTTAGAGCGAGCATTCTCATTATGGTAGTTGAATTGTCCGGCAAAGGTAATATTGAGAAAATTGTTTATATAGTCAGTATTGCCCTGATTAATGAACCAATCATCACTAAATATAACCAGTGTATGAATACCACTAGAACCATCTTTTACAGATAGCTCAACACCTGGCAGCAAAAAAATTTCTTCACTAATTGCTTTTTTACGTAAGGTAATAAACTCTTTTGCGTCAAATTTATTGTGGTTCGTTATAACGCCCACTTTGATGCTAGATTCTTTTAGTTTCTTAATATAATCCTTTAAAAATTGGTTATCTTCATCATTATATTCAAATTCTTTATCTGCTTTTGTGTGTAGATGAAAATCCGCTCTCAGCCAGGTACTTCCATTTTTAAAAACACTATATTTTTTTTGTTTTTCAGTGCTCATAATAGCTCCTCCATTTTTTTGGAATTATCCGCTAGATACTTCAGATATTCTATAACAAAATTGGTAAATCCTTCTTGTACATCTTAAACGTTTTGTGCATCTATGAATGAAACTATGTTAACATATAAGGCGTAAAGTTTTGTTAGCTAAGAATCCGTCGAAGGTTGCCAACTAATCTTTTAATTCATGTACACCACGCTATTATTATATACAAATCAACCATAATTTGCATACATGATTAACTTAACATTTCATAACTGGGAGTATCAGTCTAACAAAGCGTTACACAGGAATTATGAATAACATACTGTGAAAGTATTAACGATCTAAAAAAGAAACTGTGTAGTCCGCGTAACCTTTGTTAGGTTTTGGCAATAAATAAAATAAGTCTTGACAGTTGCACTGTCTCTGGATAAAATTAATGCCATACATATGAACGCGATGAAGAGGAATTAGTAGGACGCAGTTTGGATTACAGAGAGCCGGTGGCGCTGCAAACCGGTATCCGTGCGGGCTGAAATTACACCTCTAAGCGGCGGACCGAACGGTAACAAGTAGGCTCCGACGGATTCCCACCGTTATCCCGGGAAGGGGCATAATCCTGCTAAGCGGGCCGTGCCTTGTGAGTGGGTCGTCATGGCCAAATTGGGTGGTACCGCGGATATAATCCGTCCCTTCGGGGGCGGATTTTTTATTTTTTTTGAGGTGGTGGTTTCATGGACGTTGATTATGATTATTGCCGATACGGTTCTTTATCAGCACATGGTTTAAAATTGAGAGTATGTTTAAAACTAAAGAAGAGGTGAAAATGAAATGATTATTGTCATGAACCCTGGAGTAAAGGAAGAGGAAATACAAAGGGTTGTTAAAAAACTGAAGGATGCCGGTCTGGGTGTCCATTTATCCGTAGGTGAGTTTCGTACGATTATCGGCGCCATCGGCGATGAAAAATTGGTCAGGGAGATTGGCCTGGAGGCCATTCCCTCGATAGAGCGGGTGCTGCCCATTACTCAGCCCTTTAAACTGGTAGGCAGGGAATTTAAACCGGAAGATTCCGTCTTTGATTTAGGCTCCTGCAAGATTGGCGGCGACGAAATTGTGATCATGGCTGGCCCCTGTGCCGTGGAAAGTGAAGAGCAGTTGTTGGAGGCGGCCATGGGGGTTAAAGCTGCCGGTGCCCAGATTCTGCGGGGAGGCGCGTTTAAGCCGCGGACCTCACCGTATGCGTTCCAGGGTCTGGAAGAAGAAGGATTAAAATTACTAGCTAAAGTTCGGGAGAAGACGGGCTTGCCTATAGTTACTGAAGTTATGGATCAGCATACTGTGGGTATCGTTAATGAATACACCGATATTATTCAGGTCGGTGCCAGGAATATGCAGAATTTCTACATGCTACGGGAACTGGGTAAGTTGACTAAGCCTATTCTTTTAAAGCGGGGCCTTTCTGCCACCATGGAAGAATGGCTGATGGCCGCAGAATATGTGATGTCCGGGGGCAACCGTCAGGTCATTCTCTGCGAACGGGGTATTCGTACATTCGAAACATATACACGAAACACACTGGATTTAAGTGCTGTTCCTGTGGTCAAACATTTAAGTCATTTGCCTGTGATTGTCGACCCGAGCCACGGTACGGGGAACTGGCGGTGGGTACCGTCCATGAGTCGGGCGGCGGTGGCTGCCGGTGCTGACGGTGTGATGATTGAAGTTCACCCCCATCCGGAAATGGCTCTTTGCGACGGCGCCCAGTCGCTGACTGTGGAGAAGTTTAGTATTCTACTGGATGAACTGCGTAAAGTGGCAGCCGTTTTCGATAAGCGGTTGGGGACGGTGAGCTAATTGTCCCCGCTTTTCAAAAAAGTAGTTATCGTTGGGGTGGGGATGGTGGGCGGTTCTCTGGGGAAGGCATTGCTCACACGGAAACTGGCCGGGGAAGTGGTGGGCGTTGATCCTGCTCCCGGCGTGCTGGAAAAGGCGGTGGCATTAGGCGCTGTGTGCCATGGTGCCGCATCGTTGGCAGAAGGAGTTGCCGGAGCAGATGTGATCATTTTGGCTACTCCTGTAAGTACCACCCTAACGTTGCTGTCAGACCTGGGATCACTTGTGGGTGAAGAGAAAGTGCTGGTTAGTGATGTTTGTAGCACCAAGGCCCGGGTGGTCAGTCATGCGGCTTCAGTGCTGCCGCAGACGGCATCATTTATTGGCGGGCACCCCATGGCAGGTTCGGAAAAAGAAGGGGTGGAAGCGCTGGATGGGGATCTTTTTGAAAATGCGTTATATATATTAACGGCGGCGTCGGGAAGCGATCCCTTTGCGCTGGAAGCCATGGAGAAGTTGGTAAAAGGGCTGGGTGCGGTTCCCGTGGTCATGGAAGCCACACAGCATGACCGGGTGGTGGCTGCCATCTCTCACCTGCCCCATATGGCCGCGTCGGCCTTGGCGCAGACGGCGGCGGGCTGCACCGAATACCGCAATGAACTGTTGGCGTTGGCTGCTGGAGGTTTTCGAGATACAACCCGGGTAGCCATGGGCAATCCGGTAATGTGGAAAGATATTTGTCTTTCTAACAGTGATCATATTATCGCCATGATGGATCAGTTCAGCAAGGAGTTGGCAACGCTGCGTACGCTCATTGCTGAGGGTGAGGAAAAAGCACTGCTAAACTATTTTGATCAGGCACGGGAATTTCGCCGGCAGGTTCCCTTCCGTGGGAAAGGAATTCTGCCGCCAATCTATAATTTATATATATATATACCAGACCGGCCGGGTATTATCGGTGAGGTCGCTACCCGCCTCGGCGCATCGGGCGTCAATATCGCGGAAATTGAACTGCTGCGGGTTCGGGAAGAAGAAGGGGGGCCGCTTCGTTTGGGCTTCCTGAGTATCCACGGGCGCCGTGATGCGGCTGCCATGCTCAACAAAGAAGGATTCCGTACGGAAATGCAGGAGGACTGATTATTATATGAGTGTGAAGATTCAAGGGAAGGGCCCTTTGCGCGGAGAAGTCTCTGTACCGGGCGACAAGTCTGTATCTCACCGGGCCGTAATATTTGGCGCACTGGCCGAAGGAAGAACGGAAATTGAAGGCTTTCTTTTTGGCGAAGACTGCCTTTCCACCGTTTCCTGTATGCGGCAGTTGGGCGCCGCCGTTCATGTAAACGGTGAGACGGTCAGCGTAGACGGAGTGGGTTTGACAGGCCTGAAAGAGCCGGAGAATATTCTGGATGCCGGCAATTCAGGAACGACGGCCCGTTTACTGCTGGGAGTACTGGCAGGACAGCCGTTTTATACCGTCCTAACCGGAGACGGCTCGCTGCGTCGCCGCCCCATGAGCCGGGTGACGAAACCCTTACTGCAAATGGGAGCCGCCATTTCAGGCCGGGCCGGAGGCACGTTGCTGCCCCTGTCTGTGCAGGGGAGTCATCTTACCCCAACCACATACACATCTCCCGTGGCCAGCGCCCAGGTCAAATCTGCTGTTTTACTGGCTGGCCTGTTTGCCGAAGGAGAAACGACTGTGACGGAACCGGAGAAGAGCAGGGACCATACGGAGAGGATGCTGGCCGCGTTTGGCGCCGCTGTGGACGTGAGGGGTAACTCGGTTACCGTGACCGGACGGCCGAAGCTCCAGGGGCGGACAGTCCGGGTACCCGGTGATATTTCGTCGGCGGCTTTTTTCTTGATCGCCGCCAGTATCGTCCCCGGGTCTGACCTGCTGGTGCGCAATGTCGGCATTAACCCGACCCGGACCGGTATTCTTGACGTACTGACGGAGATGGGCGCAGATATGGAGTATATCAATACCCGGGATGAAAGCGGGGAGCCGGTAGCCGATATCCGGGTGAAGGCGGCGCCGTTACGCGGCGTGGAAATCGGCGGTGAGATTATCCCCCGCCTGATTGATGAACTGCCGGTGCTGGCTGTGGCAGCCCTTTTTGCCAAGGGAGAGACTGTTGTCCGGGATGCGGCGGAACTCCGTGTGAAAGAAACCGACCGTATCGCCGCCATGACCGAAGAATTAAGCAGCCTGGGCGCCGACATTGAAGCCCGGGATGACGGCTTTATCATCAGAGGCGGACGGATGCTGACCGGCGGTTCCGTAAAGAGCCACGACGACCACCGCGTCGCCATGTCCCTCTGCATCGCCGCCCTGGGCGCCGGCATCACCGTTGACCTGGATTCCCCCGACTGTATCGCCATCTCCTACCCATCATTCCTGGAAACAATAAAAACCCTGGGGTCAGGCTTGCAGGAGTGGGACAAGTAACCTGTCCCCATGTCCCGTTGCCGAAGCTTTTGCCACCCAAGAAATAAGCACGCCTCGTTGAGGCGTGCTTATTTCTTGGGAGAGTAATTCATGCAACTAGCTCTTTATTCTGAGCAGGGTACCGATGTTGAAACTTTTGGTGAATGGCTGTATGAAGAAGTCCTTAAACAAGTTCCACACAGGCAGTGGGTTTTCAGTATACCAAAAAGGCAAGACGGCAGTACCACTAAAACTTTTCTAGCCTTGGACTGGCTTGCTCACCTGATAACCCATATCCCCAATAAAGGTGAGCAGATGGCAAGATATTATGGCTATTATTCCAATAAGGCCCGGGGACTGCGTAAAAAAACAGACACCGCTGAGCTGGTACCTGCTTTGATTGACACGGATATCTCGAAAAAAGAGTTCCGCAGGAACTGGTCCCGACTGATCCAGAAGGTTTATCATGCCGATCCGCTTGTTTGTCCAAAGTGTTCCGGAAATATGAGGATTATTTCTTTTATTGAGGATGCGAGTGTAATAAAAGATATTTTGCTTCACCTGGATCTATGGGTTGTAAGAAACCATGGCCCGCCTTTGGGAAAGGCAGCTAAGAGGTATCTTCCGGAAAGTGTTGAGATTCCGGAAGAGCCACAGTTTTCTGATGAAGTTCAGTTTTTTATGATGGTGATGATTGTGACCAGTTCTTTGAGGATGACTACTCTCAAGTAATAGATTATGCCGAATAATTCACAAAATATCTCGCTCTTCTGTAAAATGTAAATATGTCACTGGATTAATTACTCAAAATGGTTCAGGACGTCCCTTTCAGGATGATCACTTTTCCAATGGCAACCTAATCACTACTTCTGCTAGCTGATTGTTTTCGTGGGTTCGTGTTTTGACTGAATTGGGTTTTTCGTTGCTCTTTTACTGGCTTTGCCCGTTTAGTGTCTAATGATGTGCTGCGAGATTTATTCGAGTCTGAACGTTTAGCTTTATCTTGATTACCTTTACTCTCTTGCATACTGAATTTGCTTCGTCGTTGTTCTTTTGCTGGCTTTCTCCCTAGAGTATCCTGTTGTTTTCTGTGATGCTTATTAGAGTCAGTTCGGTAAACTTTATCTTCACCAACAATCGTTCCTTGTCGTTCAATAGTCATGCCAATACCTTTTTCGATTGCTTGTAACTCTGCACTATCCCTTGGCGTTGCTAAAGTAATGGCTAATCCCTTTTCTCCTGCTCGTCCGGTTCTGCCAATACGGTGAATGTAACTTTCTACATCATGGGGGATATCATAATTAAATACATGCGATATACCTTCCACATCTAAACCTCTTGCTGCAACGTCCGTTGCCACAAGTATTTCTAGTTTTGCATCTCGAAAGCGCTTCATAACCTGCTCTCGTTTGGATTGGGATAAATCTCCATGTAGTTCATCAGATGAATAACCGTGCTCAAGCAAGGCTTTATTAAGCGCAGCAGTCCTTCTTTTTGTCCGGCAGAATATCAGTGTCAAGTATGGTCTAAAATCATCGATTAGTTTAAATAAAGTATCTTGCTTTCCCCTATCAGTAGTAGCGACAACCACCTGTTTAATCTCATCTAAGGTGATTCTTTTACTCTCTATTTGAATATCCACCGGATTTTTCATGTAGCGTCTTGCAAGATTACGTACGCTTACCGGTACTGTTGCGGAAAAGAGCATAGTTTGGCGTTTTGGAGATGCTTGTTTAATTATTTGCTCAACATCAGGCAGAAAACCCATATGTAGCAGTTGATCAGCTTCATCAAGAACTAACATGCTTAGCCCGGAAAGGACTATTGTTCCTCGACGAATATGATCTAATAGTCGCCCTGGTGTCCCAACAACAATATGAATTGAACCTTTTAATTTCTTGAGTTGTCGTTCCACATCCTGACCGCCATAAGCAGCCAAGGCTTTAGCATTGACCTTAAAGGCTAGTTTGTTTAATTCAGTAGTAATCTGTAAAGCTAATTCCCTTGTGGGAGTAATTATTAAGGCCTGTACATAAGGTTTATTTGCGTTTACTCTTTCTAATATTGGCAGTAAAAAGGCAAACGTCTTCCCTGTGCCTGTTTGGGCTTGTACCACAATATCCTTCCCAGAAAGTAAAATAGGAATTGCCTGCAACTGCACAGGAGTGGGAACCTTGATCCCCAGTTCTTTTAAGACTTCGTTGAGTTCAGTTCTAACCCCTAACGACAAAAAATCACTTGGCACTTTTCAGCTACCTCTTTCTATTCTTTAGATTTACTAATTAGTATACCAGATTACACCATTAATATAAATGATAGCTACTTTCGCCACCTCATAGCATTTTAGATGGGTGGTAGAATCTTGTCTTCAGTGGAAACATCGCTGAATAGATGGTTGAAGTGGTCACATTCTATGATATAATTCAAATATGCTATGGACACATCATTCAGGAGATTAATTATCTTCCCCCATTAAGACAGCATGGGAAATAAAAGTAAGAGCAAAATATTCAGATATTATAATGGGAAAGAGACGTGAAACTTTTGGATAAGAGACTCATTTATGATCAGATAAAATCACTTTATCCCTTTATGGAATTTTTTAATAGTGATCAAGAGAAATTATTTATTGCTAATATGTTTAATCGTCACTATTCACCCGGAAGTATTCTAATGGAACATGGAGTTAGCTGCAACGATATCTTTTTCATACTAGAAGGGTCCCTTCGGGTATCTGGGATATCCGAAGAGGGTCGAGAAGTTGTCCTATACCGAATTCACAAGGGAGACTTCTGCCTAATGAAAGCCTATAGCATTATGACTGAAACAGACTTTCCCGCGGTTGCTCAAGTGGAGACAAAAACAGAAGTAATCGCTTTACCTGCCAAGATTTTCAAAGATATCTTAAGTGAGAATCCGCAACTTCAGAACTTTATTTTTACAAGCTCTCTACATCGGCTGAAAGACGTAATCGGAGTATTAGAGAGTATTACTTTTATCGGTATAAAACAGCGGCTTGCCAAGCTCCTAATATTGCTCGCAACCCAACGCTCAAGCCATACTCTAAAGATTACCCATGAGCAGATAGCTTTAGAAATAGGCTCATCTCGGGAGGTTATTAGCCGAACACTGAAAAACTTTGGAGATGCGTCAGTTGTCCAGCTTTCCCGAGGTCAAATCCAGATATTATCTCTGGATTCTTTAAAAAAAATCTGTTCCAGTGACTAAGTCACAGAACTAACCTCTCTAATCTTGTATTATCTAACTACAGTGATGCTCCGGAGCACACAAAAGATTTTTAAGAGGAGAGGGAATAAAATGAAAAAGAATTGGAAAGTTTTTGGTGTTAGTGCTTTGTTGGTGATGTTTGTCTTTGGCTTCTTTTTTCAGTCGTCGTCTGCTTTTGGATTAGAGTTTCCCGGAAAAGGTAACAGTAACACCCCGTTTAGCGTAGATGATGAAGCGGAACAGCCACAAATGCAAATGATACTGGAGAATGAAAGCAAGTATGGTTTTGCTGAAACGGTAGAGTTGTTTGAACAAAATGTTGCGGAAGCTGGCTGGTCGGTAGTTGGTGTTTATGATTATAAAGAGATCTTGGCTCCTAAGGGCTTTGATATTCTTGACATTAAGATCATTGCATTATGCTCAGGCAAACACTCAGCTGCAATTCTAGAGCTTGACGATGAGCGCATGGTATCGCCCTTAATGCCTTGCACCATTTCAATTTACGAAAAAAGTGATGGTAAAACGTACATCGCACGGCTGAATGCCGGTGAAATGGCTGCACCTTTCGGAGGCGTTGTTGCTGAAGTAATGGAGACGGTTGCAGAAGAGACAGAAGCAATGGTACGTGACCTTATTAAGTAAGCTTTAACTAGACTAAGTCCACTCCCTAAGAAATTAGGAGAGTGGACTTTTTTGTAATAAGAATGAAAACAGGTGATTGAGCATATGTTCTGCTCTAACCACCTGTTTCGGACATTGTAACGATTCTATACCAACATTATACTTTAGCAAATTCCTTTTGCTTTGTTCTTGCAATGGTGACATTATCACTTGTTCGATCTCTTAGGGCCGCTACCGCATTCGGTGATACCTCTGCCCGGTAATCCTGACTCATCTTTTTCTGATGTTGGTCAATTACCATATGGCTAGGGACCGAGTTAATGTCATTATTTACCTTATTTTGGTACCAGAAGAATGTGTGATTATCTGGCAAGTCATTAACATTTTTCAAATCTTCTTTATCAGCGGTGAGTTCAATCTGCTCACCAAGAACTTTGCGTACATAATCACGTGTATCATGAAAATTATTGAGGATGCGAGTGTAATAAAAGATATTTTGCTTCACCTGGATCTATGGGTTGTAAGAAACCATGGCCCGCCTTTGGGAAAGGCAGCTAAGAGGTATCTTCCGGAAAGTGTTGAGATTCCGGAAGAGCCACAGTTTTCTGATGAAGTTCAGTTTTTTATGATGGTGATGATTGTGACCAGTTCTTTGCTTAAATCTTTAGGTATTTATTTTTTGTTGTTTTTTGTCTATGTGGGAGGAAAACGGATTGCAAATACGTCTTTATGGAATATTATGCTAAATAACAGATTGTCTTACACCTGATTAAGTGATATTAAGTGATATTATTGAATCATCAAAAAAAGCAAATTCCTATCTTTCTTTAAAATAGTTATTGTTTTTCCAACTTTTTTCGGTCAGTGTGAGTATATTAGATAGGTGATTACAGGAGGACAACAATGACAGTAGATGAAAAACAATTAATCCGTGCTGCACGTCAAGGTGATCAGGCGGCAATGGAACTAATTTTTAAAATTTACGTAGATAAGGCTGTATACCTCGCTTTTTTAATTACAAAAGATTGGACAACTGCTGAAGACGTTGTACAGGATGCTTTTATAAGAGCCTTTCGTAATCTCAAATCTTTCAAAGAAGGTAGACCTTTTAAACCATGGTTTACCAAGATTGTAGTTAATCAGGCCAAAAGTAATATCAAAAAAACTCGGCACTTCGTAACTCTTACCAATATTGAAACTGCAAATATATCTCAGAAATCAATGGATGAATTGGCAATAGAACGAGACGAACGGCGCATTTTACTACAGGCTGTTCATTCCCTTAAAGAGACACATCGAATTCCGATCCTGTTAAAATACTTTTCAGGATTAACAGAGGCAGAGGTGTCCACTGTCCTTGACCTTCCGGTTTCTACCGTTAAATCGCGTTTATACGAAGCCCGTCAAAAACTAAAAGATATTTTAGAGAAAAGTGGGGAGGATTGTTAATTGACATATTTCAGAAATATTGATGATGAACTAGAAAAAGCATTGCAAGAATCGTTATCTGAGAACTCTTGGGAAGGTTCAACTGAGCAAATGTGGCAAAACATTAAAAAACATCTCCAACAACAAGTTCAGCCTTGGTCCAAAAAGATTAGAACATTAGCACTCACTGCAGCAGTAGTATTAGCCCTTACATTAGCAGTCTGGAATTTAGACCCAAACCAAGAGCTTCCTATTGAAGAGAAGCAGACATACCAAACAAATCAACCAACAGTTAGTATCCCTGGTGAAACAAGACCGATTAGAAAGGGAATCTTATTAAAGCATGCCGATTTAAAAGTAGCACTTATTAAATTAACTAATTCAGAAATATATTTAGAAATTTTTATCCATGCAGACAGCGATTTAACAATAGATGATACAATTTTAATTCAAGTTCGGGCGAGCGAACATTCCGAAACTACTGTTTTTACAATTAATCTGCCTGAGATGTCGGGGCTATCCCTTAGTTCTGGAGATTCAGCGTCATTTAAGGTTTCTTTCCCCCGCCCCTCTCAGTCTGGTCTGTACGATGCGGAGGTGAAAATTAGGTACATGGTTAAAAATGACAATTATGAAATAACCGGAGGTGATATTTACTTTAATAATGCACGCTAATACAAGGCAAAAACTAACAACAGTCACTGAAAGGAGTAATAAATAATGAAAGGTTTTACTAAAAAAATTCTACACTGGATCCTATTACTATGGGTACACTAAGGGTAAAAAAATCTAGTTGGGATCCAGTCTCACTAACAAAGTATACTGATCTACCACACCAAAAAAATAACGTGACGGGAACAAAAACGTCGTTTGAACAATATGATAGCCGATACTAATTTAAGGAGGTTATTTTTAAATGAACAACAACAAAAAAGTGTTTATAAGTTTTGGCTTGGTTCTATTTTTAATTCTTCTTGGCTTTGGTGCGATTAGTGCCGAAACCAAGTTGCCACCTGATAATCAAGCAGCAGAAACGGAGATTATATCAGTGCTTAATGAAAATTTTATCCTCTTACTCAAAGACTCCACAATAGATATTAAAATTACTACTGTTTTACAGCAGGTAAACTTTACAAAAAATGAAGCACTAGATAAAGCCACAGTTTATCGACCTGACCTTGCAGAAAAAGCTTCTACTATAAATGCAGAACTTGTATTATTCACTGATAAATCACTTAATATAAACGACCGTTTAGCATGGGTTGTTACAATGAACGACGTACTTCCACCCAGGAGGGGTCACGCTTTGGCACCGTCTGATGAAGAAGTAACCTCAAAGAATAAAGTTACTATTCTTTTTATCGATGCTTTAACAGGCGAGATTCTTACCTTGGTTGGAATCGGATACGGTATATAAAAACAAATTATAACATAGCTTGGCTGGCTGATCCTACGGGGTCAGTCTTAGTTGTTCTAATACATTCTGCATAGGAGAGACACAACAATCTCAAACACTGAATTCAGGTCCGGGCGGCCCTTCCGGCCCTGGGGGCCCTAGAGGGCAAATACATTTTCCCATATATTCACCTCCACTATTTGAATTATATTAAATTATGCAAAATTAAAAGGGGATGTGCTTTTGTCTACGATTGTGAAGTAAATACATATGATTGCTACAGACGGTTGTTTTGATAACAGCGGGCGCTTTATGGTTGGGCCAGAGCCTAACCCTAAAGAACTTGAACATGCTTTCCGCCGGGAAGTGCTTAAGCTGCTGAAGGCTGAAGGTAAGATTACCGACCTGGTCATAGAAAATATGTTGAGTTGGTATCACAGCGGGTTCAACGTCCATTGCGGGAATGCGATCAGCCCCTTTGACCATAACGGATTGGAAAGGCTGGCTCAGTATATCATCCGGGCTCCTATCTCGCAGGAACGGATGACTTACGTCCCGGCCTGCAGACGGGTTAGCCAGGGTTATTTACAAAGCCAAAGACGGCAGTACCACTAAAACTTTTCTAGCCTTGGACTGGCTTGCTCACCTGATAACCCATATCCCCAATAAAGGTGAGCAGATGGCAAGATATTATGGCTATTATTCCAATAAGGCCCGGGGAGCTCTTCCGGAATCTCAACATTTTCCGGAAGATACCTCTTAACTATTCCGTCGATTTTCACACGGGCGCTGTTCCTCGGAAAAGTGTCGCCCAACTGGCCGATAACCACATTTTCTCCCATTTTTTCAATTGCTTCTTTTTTCCTGAACGGAAAAAGCAATCTCAAGAATTTTCACACCTTTGTCTTTTATCCATAGATTTATTATTCTCAAAACCTCAAAACTATGTTACCACGAACATGTATTTAGTTGCAGTGCTACCATAAATTACTGGCACATTCCACACAGTGACTAAAGCCGTTTGAATCCGCACATCCTCTACAAGCCTGGCCCTAATCTCAGTACTGCCAAGTGCCAGTCACAATTGCGGCCCGGATACCTCAAGTTAAATCAGCGCAACACGAACCGGCTGTCATGGTTATTTTATCTCCTTTATTCCTTATCTTATTTTTTTGTAGCCTGTTAAACTGAGATTGTGGTTGCGCGGCATCCCTTTTTACTGATTTTAACGGACTCGCATTTAAAGGCGCTGCACCCGTGAATAATTTGTCATCGCCGAGTTTAACGGCAATAGCCGCGGCAACTGTGCCGTAGGCGGTGTGGCTAACAAATTCCGTTAACACTGTTTTGGGGGAGAATGGCTGGACTTTTGTTGCACCCATTGTAGCCATTACGCCGTAAAGTGACTGCCACATAACCTGACCGGTAAGAGCTCCTTTTAAAAGGGCCTTATCCTTTCCTGTTATTGAGAGCATGTAAACGGTTCCTACACCAAGTAAACCGGCAATCACCGAATCTGCAAGAATACCTACTGCCTTTCCCTCAGGAGAGATTAATTTGTAAGCTGGCGTCAACATGCCGGCGGCAATACCAGGCCCGTCTATTTCTGAAATGTTCAGCCTCTGAGCAAGAGTGCCAATAGCCAGCTTTGCAATGTTTCCACCTAACCCTGCCACAAAACCAAGCATTAATCTATCTGAAATTTTCATATCTCTTTCCTCCTTGAGCATTGCGCTCTAATCCTACAACAGCGGCAATAAAACTGGCTTAAACCGTCTCTGGCAGTTTCGCTGCTTATGGTACAGAAAAATTACTAATCTGCTTTTAATGTTCGTAGAGAGACGGAAAATTATGCGGACACTGCTATACTAATTGGGCATCTGTTATAATTTAATCATTATCTTTATTTACAGAAAATTTTGTCTAATTAATTTTATGATTTTTTGCGGTTTTTTATCAATAAGCAGACAAACAATAGTGTGTTTTTTCTGCGTATAAGGCAAATGAAGGGGGTTTAGTTCATCACACGGCACCAATGGCACGTCGAATAACCCACACTAAGAAAGATAGGCTTGTCGTCCTGCCGCGCCTTCTCAAACGCCTCATCCCCCCACCAGGGATACCAGTCCACAGGGTTATAAGCATGCAAAATTGCGTCACCCGCGGGACAAGGGGGCCTCTGCGAGGACGCTCAACAGGCAGGACAGGTTTTGTTCCACTATTTTTCAGGTTAAAAAAGATGTAGTGTAATAAAAGTCTAAACTATTAACAGATAAAGGGAAATTGGATTGAAATATAGAAAATATAGTAATATGAAGAGGCTTCATCCAGAAATATTTCATTATACATTCGATAAACACAAATTGAACGTTTTGCTTTCAGATGAGATGATAAAACATCAAAAGCCACGTGTATCCCAAGTAAAAAAGGGATATTATACCGTTCTGGAAGAATAAAAAGCCTGGGTTTTAGGTAGCTTCTAACAAGGCTTTAAATGCGTGAGCCAGTTGTTTATAAATTTCTCCCGGCTGGCCATTGTTGATTGTAACGCCGTCAATACTGACTACAGGGACAATGTTTACTCTTGTGTTCGTGAGCATAACTTCTGTTGCTTTGAAGATCTCATCCTTGCTGATGAAATCACGTCTTACGGGGATGTTCAGTTGCCGGGCCAGGTCTATGACCGTATCACGTGTGATTCCGGGTAGAATCCAGTATCCCTGCGGTGCTGTGACCAACTCACCGTTAAATACGACTAATACACTGCTGCTGGTGGCTTCTGTGATTCCCCGTTCACTGAAAAAAAAGGCATCAAAAAAGCCCAGGCGGACTGCTTTCTCCTTTGCCAAAACATTGGGCAATAAATTTAATGTCTTAATGTCACAACGTTTCCAGCGTTCATCTGGCAGCAGGGTTACTTGTACACCTTGCGTATATACGGAATCTTCAAGCGGCTTGGCATCTCTGGCTATCATAAAAAATGTTGGTTTGCAATTCTCGGGGAACTGGTGGACGCGAACCGCCACACCTCTTGTTATCTCCAGATAGAGTCCGCCGTCATAGACGTTGCTTACACGAACCAACTCTACCATTAACTGCAGCATTTCCCCTCTGTCATATGGCAGGGGGAGTTCTATTTCTGCTGCGCTTCGCCATAGTCGGTTCAGGTGTTCGTTGGCTTGAAACAGACGGCCATGATAGACTTGAATGACTTCATAGACTCCGTCACCAAACAAAATGCCGCGATCTTCAATGTTGACATTAGCTTCATGCACGGGTAGGAATTTACCGTTTAAAAAAGTATCTATCCTGGCCATCGTATATCCTCTCCTAACGCTATTTGAGTAAATTATAGCGGAACTTTCTTTCTGGATAAATATGTAGAAGCTGGGGACTTTCCTGGAATCCGCTTATATCCAATTCTCCGTCTTCCCATACCAGGCGTTCCCCGGTCAGGGGGGAAACGAAGAGGCTTATTTTATCCCGGGGTTCCTCTTCATGGGAGACAACATAGGCGTTTCCTTGCTGAATATAGCTAAGAGAACCGTCCAGATAAGGTAACCCCGGACCGTAAGCATCAAACGTGGTGGTCAGGGGTTTAATTTTACCGCCTTTCGTTACGGCAAACGTACCCGACACTTCTCTCTGGGTCACGGAGTGTATATATATCAGAGAAAAAGAAGCGTTTTTCTGTAGCGAAAACCGATGAAGAAGCTGTTCTTCTTTTGGTGCAAACACAGTCAGGTGCCAGGGATAAAGCCAGGGATAGAGAAAAACGGCTGTGCCCAAAAATAGCAGGGAGGAAAACAGTATTAACAAATGTTTTTTGCGCAACTGGTTCCCCCCTCAAAAAATGGATGTATGTTATTTTCCAAATCTGTTGCTGCTATGCCTTGATATAGGAGATATTCAGTTGATCCTCCCGTGCTTTCCTCGCTCTTTGGCTAAAATAGATGAGGCAGAAAACAGCAAGACCTATGATATCGCTGACTACATTGGGCCAGACCATCGAGACGGCAATAGCCAGCAATACCACTTGCTCCCAGATTTTTAGCCGGGTAAATAACCAGCGCTGAATCACGGCAGCAAAGCAGTACATACCAAACAGGGACGTGGCGGCAATTAAAATCGCCTTATACCAGGTTGTATCAATCAGCAGCAGTGACGGGTTGTAGACGAACATAAACGGTAAAAGAAAAGCTGCCAAATCAAACTTAAAACCAAGGAAGCCGGTTTTAATCGGGTCAGCACCGGCAATGACAGCGGCAGCATAGGCAGCAACACCGACAGGCGGTGTATCATCAGCCAGTATGGCGTATAGATGATAAATAGGTGTACGGCCACTACAGGCAATGTAGGCTCTACAAAAAGAATAGCGGGGGCTACCAGGGTAGCCATGACTACATACTTGCCCCCACTTCCTGGAAGAAGGCACCAAAAAGAACAAACCCAAAAACAATGGTAGCGCAGACTCCAATTGGTATACCAAAAATCCCTTCTCCTGTGAGGTAGAGATGGCCCACAACCCGGCGCAGAGTATATCCTCGATGGGCTATGGCGTCGAAGAGATAGGGTCCGAGGAAGGCATAGGCAATAAAAACGATGGTTACTCCGGGTAAAATCCAACCAAAAGCCCGGCGGGCTGCTTCGAGAATGAGCAGGATTGCAATAACTCTCATAACTAAATCGAGGGTGTTGGGTTGACCTATCCGCCTCACCAGTTCTTCATACTCAATGAAGATATAAAAGACAGAAACGAAGCCCGCTATTGACAAGAGAATATCCCAGTCCCGGCCGTGTATATGAACAATCGCCGCTCCGACCTGCCAGCATTTATAAGCGGCGCCATGAATGTTCCTCCAATGTCAGTTTTGCAAATTCATCCTTCCCACTTGGGCAGGCTTTTCCGTACCGGCTTATCACTGCGCAGCCCCAGCGCATAGTCTGCCTGAATAATTTTCTGGATTTCTCTTGTTCCTTCGTAAATGACTGCGCCTTTACAGTTTCTGTAGTAGCGCTCAACAGGATATTCATTGGAATAACCATAAGCACCGTGTATTTCCACAGCATTACCCGCTGCTTTTTCAGATGCGTCACAGGCATACCATTTTGCCAAAGCCACTTCCCGGGTGTGGCGCAACCCTTCGTTCTTCATCCAACCGGCCCTAAGATAAAGGAGACGGGCGGCATCATAATCTTTAACCATTTCAGCCAGCATTTCTTTTACGAGTTGGTGCTGCGAAATAGGCTTGCCAAAGGTTTCCCTTTCCTGACTGTACTTGAGGCAAGCTTCCAGACAGGCGCGTACTAATAAGCATGCCAAAAAATTCCTTTTCTCCATATTCAAATATCTGCATATTGCCTCCATGACCAGAATGCTCGTTGATTGATACCTTATTCTATCACAAACATTATCGTACGGGAATTCAATACAGACAAAATAATCATGTCCCGCATTCCCATATATTGGTTTAATGTTAAGTGCAAAAAATAATAATATACGGGAAAGAATATGCAAAGGGATGGTGATTCTCGTGTTAAAAAATAAAATGATGGTTGGAATACTTGTTGGTATACTGGCAGACACAGTAAAGCTGACATTTAACTATATAACATTTCGGTTAGGCTTTACCTCAGCTGTTTTCTGGCAGCTTATTGCTGCACTCTTTCTTACTAAGGAAGATGTTTTCACACCTGCGGGGTTACTCATTGGCGGAACTGCCGATATAATTGTAGCATCGTTTTTAGGGGTAGTATTTATTTATTTTATATATTACACAGGTAAGGAAAACTTATGGATTAAAGGCATAGGTTTTGGCCTGCTAGTTTGGGTGAGTATGTTTGGAGTATTTTTACAACAATTAATCCGGAACACAATTCCTCCGGAATCATCCGGTATCTTAGTAACAATTGCAGCTCACTTTTTATATGGTTTATCATTGGCGGCTTTTACAAAGCTTTTGGCGGGAAAATTGATTCCCTTCAATGATGATTTGAAAAACAGTGAGTTGGTTAAAAGCTTTAAAATTTCAACTCCTGTCCCTATGAAAAAGTTATCGGTGAAGAAAAAACTTAAAGCTTTTAAAAAGCCACACAAGATATGAGGAGAAAATTGCAGGAAATGCTAAAGGGGTGCAATATAGCGCCCCTTTAGCATTTTTACGCGTTGAAAGACTCAATAATCCCGTGTTATTTAGCTGGCAATTTTTTGTCTAACCAGCGAAGTGTTTGGGCTGTCTTTAATCCCCAGAACAGACCTCCTATATGATTAGAAATAACTGTTGCAAACGAGTGTTCTTTCAGAATTGGCAATTGAAACAAGGTTGGTATAGCATAAAATAGAAAACCAAAGACAACTCCAAATACTAGACGATTAAAATCTTTTGTAATCCTGGACGCTCAGAACTCTGGCGATATAGACCAGATCTATCCGGACGTTGCCATATTTTCTGCCGTTGCTGTCTGCTACATTAAAATATTCTGTTTTATAGTTAATGCCTGCACCCTGGCTGGACCAATATTTAATACCGATTATTTTGTTGTTCTCTTTTACCCAGTTAATAAATACTGTGGTGTGGCCGGTTCCGTTCTCCCGGGAGATGTCTACAAAGTCTCCCGGCTTTGCGTCTTCCAAGCGGGTAATGCCAGTTCCCACACCGTATTTTTCCGCTGCAACAACAATATTACTGATATTTTTAGAGCCGTTTGCCACATACCATGTCAACATGAATTCGCGCAAGTCATCTGCTGACATACCATTAAAATCATCTTGCGATATGCCTAACGTTTTATTTCTTTCCCGCATGGCCCGGACGAACACTTCAAAGGTTATGCCCACGCAATGGCTTGCACGGTTACCACTGGGGTGGGCTTTGGCCAAGAGAGTGCCTTGATAAACGATATTGGTTGTAACACCATTATAATTAGCATAGTCGTTGTTTAGCAGATAGGGATACTTGCCGATTTCGTATGTGCTGATAACGTCTAACACAAAACTGTTTAGATCCGGACTATACTCTTCTTTTTCTTCTGTGAGTTCTTGTGAAAGAGGCATCGATTCCTCTACCTGTTCTTGTATAGCAGGTTCTGTTACGGGCGAAGGTTTCTCCGCAACCGATTCAGATTTTACCTGCTGATTGTCAGCCTGAGAAGTAAGCGCTTGTTGAGGCTGTACTGCTTTTTTAGCGGATTCGGCTCCCGGGGTTCCAGTTGGATTTGGGCCAACTTTTTTGTCGTCAGTTGTTTCTATTTGCAGTGTGTTTTCTGACCCCACAAGTTCAGGTTCCTCGCTTACTTCCGTAACCATCCTGGTGATAAGAAAGGGGTCGGGCAAAACTATTGCATTGGTTAACTGTGTATCGGGCTTGTCTACGAGAGAGGGTGAGACTTGTCCGTACATGTTGTAAATGCCGGAGAACACGATTAAAAGAATAACTAGCTTTATGTAATGTTTCCTGAACCTGGGCTCTGCTTCTTTTTTCAAGTTGTTTTCCTCCTGGATTTAAGCACAGTTTTTAAGTAGGTAAATATAGAGTTATTATACTAAATTACCAATCGAGTTGACATAAGTAATATCTGGGAAGGCAAAGTAATTCAGAATAAAGCGAGGGAGTAGTGAAAATAGCAGGCTTTTTCTTAGTTGGCCTGTTGGATTGCTTGTCTGGCTTGTTTTCAGGCCGGATAAAAATCACCATATGACTGAGGTGCGCCAGATAACGCACCTCTTTTTTTAGATGTTTGGACAATAGATCACTTCAAAGGAAAAGCAGTATCTGTGTAGAATATATTTGGGTGTTTACGTATGCGGCAAAGTCTATATATTATGGTTAACTAAAGTTTAGATGGATGAATTATGTTTTGTAACTTCAGGAAAAGAGGTAAAAAATGCAGAAGATGCCGGAACCGTACAGAATAAAAATGGTGGAATCGATACAGTTAATCCCACGGGCAGAGCGGGAAAGGAAATTGGCTGAAGCGCACTACAACGTCTTTGCACTCCGGGCCGAGGATGTATTTATTGACTTGTTGACAGACAGCGGAACCGGTGCAATGAGTGATGCACAGTGGGCAGCAATCATGACTGGTGATGAATCGTATGCGGGAAGCCGCAGCTATTACCGGCTGGAGGATGCATGCAGAGAGACGTTCGGCCATCAATATTTTGCGCCAACCCATCAGGGTCGCGGTGCGGAAAACGTTCTTTTCCCTCTATTAATTAAACCCGGACAAGTCGTACTGGGTAATATGCATTTTGATACGACAAAGGCACATATTGAGTTAAAAGGCGGAGAAGCCGTTAACTGTATTGTGCCGGAAGCCTTTGATACCGCTAACTGTTCACCATTTAAAGGGAACATGGATATTGCCTGTCTTGAAAGATCAATAGAAGAAAATGGTGTGGAAAAGGTCGCTTTTGTTTTGCTGACCATTACCTGCAACAGTGCGGGGGGGCAGCCGGTGTCTATGGCAAATATTAAGGCAGTAAGGGAAGTGGCAGACCGATATCATTTGCCATTATTCTTTGATGCAGCCAGGTTTGCCGAGAATGCGTACTTTATTAAAAAACGGGAACCAGGGTATGAAAACCGGAGTATTCCTCAAATCGTGCGGGAAATGTTTGCCTATGTCGACGGTTTTACCATGAGCGCCAAGAAGGATGGCTTAGTTAATATTGGCGGACTCATCGGCATAAAAGACGACGAGGTGTTATACAGCAAGGTACGTGCCAATGTGGTGCCGATTGAGGGGTTCCCTACATACGGCGGCCTGGCTGGCCGTGATCTGGAAGCGCTGGCCCGCGGTTTGCGGGAAGTGGTGGAAGAACCCTATCTGGAGTCCCGGATCGGCCAAGTGGCATATTTGGGAGAAAAAATGCTGGCTGCCGGTATCCCTATTCAGCAACCGGTTGGCGGACATGCTGTCTTTGTGGATGCGGGGAAATTCCTCTCCCATCTTCATAATAATGAGTTTCCCGGGCAGGCGTTGACGATTGAACTGTATCGGGAGGCGGGAGTGCGCGGGGTGGAAGTGGGCTCCTTTCTGCTCGGAAGAGACCCGCGGACCGGGGAGCAATTAGTTTCACCGCTGGAACTGTTAAGGCTGACAATACCTCGCCGGACATATACATTCAACCATATGGATTTTGTGGCGGACGCACTGATTCGAATATACCAGCGCCGACATGAAGTACGGGGAGTGAAAGTTGTGGAAGAGTCCCAAGTTTTGAGACATTTTACGGCAAAGTTAGCGTTACTTTAAAGTGGTTGCGTGATTTCATTATTCATACTAAAATATAGGTAAATGATCAACATCGAGGAGGTAGCGCGAATATGCAATGTGCACGCTGTCAGGATGTTATTCCGGAAGGGGAAGAGTGCAACTTCCACGGGCAAGTGCTTTGTGAGGACTGTTTTATCGGGGCGGTGCAGCCACCTAAGACGTGTGATGTGGCTGCAGTGCATGCGGCAAAAAAACACCGGGAAGCCACGGGACAAACGGGAACGGACGGACTGACCCAGCGACAGAAGGAAATTTATAATTATATTGAGCAACAAGGGAAAGTAACAAAGGAGCAACTGGGGAAACATTTTGAATTGCCGGCATGGGAGTTGGAAAGAGAGTTTGCCGTCCTTCGTCATTGTGAGCTACTAAAAGCCCAAAAGCATGATGATATAATATATTTAACCCTTTTTAGCAAATAAGATATTTTAAGCAACCCGGTGCATCGTAAATGCACCGGGTTGTTCTATTTTCCTCGGAATATTTCGGTAATCACTGATAAAGAATATAAATAACACAAAAAAAGCAGAGATAATATATGACCCAGTTTGCAGTCTATGGTAACGAATAATCAGCTTCGCTCTGTGATTATAGCATTTTTACAAGAAGAACTACGCCAGTTGGAAGATTTATGCTGCTGTACAGTTAAAGTAGATCAAAGCAAAAAAATGTGAGGTGAGAGATATGGAAATTGGAAACTTCCATATTGGCAAATCGGAAACAGCTGCGGTACCGACTGTTTCTATCGCAGAGGCGACAATCCTTTGGGATTTTTTACTCGCAAGATACAAGTGTATTGAGGAGACAAGTATTTACCACAATTTTGCCCATGATGCTGAATTTAAGGAAATCATTAATAGGATTGGGTTGGATTTGTTACAGTATCAGTCAGAAAAAATAGAGAAGCAGATGGACTTGTACGGAATCCCCCTGCCCGGTAGGTCCAGAAAGAGTTTTCGGCAAAAAGACGGGTCGGAGCTCTTTGACGATGAATATATGTTCAAGCAGATCTTTGAGGGCTGCCAGCATTTTTTAATATACGTGGCTACAGCTATCGGTTCAAGTGTGACAAACGACTCGTTGCGGCAGCAGTTTATAGATTTTTTCAACGATGAGGTAGCTGTTTTTAACAATCTTTGTAAATACGGCAAACTAAAAGGATGGCTGGAAACACCTCCCGTTTACAAGGCGGATTAATAAGTAAAAATGAGATGTTTAAAGATTTCCCTGCCTGAGTACAGCCTTGGGCGGTTTTTTTTACCCTTTCATTGGTCTTAAATATGGTATAATCAGGTGTAAGGGGAAGGGGGAAACCGGTTGGGTATGCGTGAGGACAGGCCTCAGGATGAACTTAAACTGATACTTTGGACGATTATTAATTCTATCCAGGATGCCATCTCTGTAGTGGATGAAAAAGGTATCGGCATTCTGTTTAATAAGGCGTACTGCAGGTTGACCGGCTTAAAGCAAAGTGATGTTCTAAATAAGCCTGCGGCGGTAGATATTGCAGAAGGCGAAAGTGTACATATGAAGGTATTGAAAACAGGGCAGGCGGTTAAAGGGGTGCCGATGAAGGTGGGCCCTTATAAACGTGATGTCCTTGTCTCATGCGCACCACTTTATTTAAACGATACATTAAAGGGTAGTGTGGGAATTATCCATGACGTCTCGGAAATCCGTGCGTTAATGGATGAGCTGCAGCGGACCCGGCAAAAGGTCAGACAATTGGAAGCGAAGTATACCTTTGATGATATTATCGGTGAAAGTGAAGCAATACAGCAAGCTATCAATCTGGCCAAGGTGGCAGCGGTAACTCCGGCCAGTGTATTGCTGCGGGGTGAATGCGGCACGGGAAAAGAGTTGTTTGCCCATGCCATTCACGATGCCAGTCCCCGTCGTGAATTACAATTTATCAGGGTAAACTGCAGCGCTTTACCGGAGACACTGCTGGAAAGTGAACTTTTTGGTTACACCGAGGGAGCGTTTACCGGTGCCAGGAAGCGGGGCAAGAAAGGTATATTCGAGGAAGCTAACGGCGGCACCATTTTTCTGGATGAGATTGGTTCTATGGAAGTCTCCCTGCAGGCCAAAATCCTCCGTGTGTTGCAGGAGGGGGAAATTGTCCGGATTGGTGAGACCAGGCCCATCTCTGTAGATGTCCGGATTATTGCGGCAACGAATGCCGACTTGGAAGCGTTTATTACTGCCGGTAAATTTCGTAAGGATTTATACTATCGTCTCAACGTGTTTCCTGTTTATATTCCACCACTGTGCGAGCGCAAGGAAGATGTCCCTCTTTTGGCACACTATTATTTAAAGAGAATGGGGCAGGATTACAATCGAATTGGAGCGGAACTCTCCGATGAGGCGCTGTCCATGCTGCAAAAATATGAATGGCCCGGCAATGTGCGGGAGCTAAAAAATGTTATTTCCCGGGCACTGATTAATTTAAAGAAGGATGAAACCACCGTTGAGGTACGACATCTGATGTTTTCGTTGGGAATGAGAGGGCCGACCGGAGAAAGTCGGGCTGTACCCGATGTATGTAACTATAACGGAGAAACGCTGGCGCAACTGCAGGCAACCTGGGAGAAAGGCATTCTTGTTGATGCGTTACGTTCGGCGGGAGGCAACAAAACAGAAGCTGCCAAAAGGCTTAAAATTTCCATCCGAAATCTATACAATAAGTTGGAGAAGTACGGTATAAAAGACGAATAAGTGAATCAAAATAGTAACCTCAGCGAAGTAGCAGGGGTTATTTTTTGGCAAACATTTGGCATGGAAATTGCGTATTATAATAGCAGAAAGGTATAGAACGACTGGTTTGCTATGACAAAACATAGTGTTGTTGCGCTGAGTATTTTATTCCTGCAGCATATTGCCTGCAACAAATTGCATGGTATGAAGAAAATTGCAAAATAATTCTGACAGCGGAGGTGAATTAGATGTTTTGTTTTGAGAATATGGATCAGGTCGGTTTGGAAGAAGTAATATTCTGTAACGACCGAAAGACCGGTTTAAAAGCAATCATTGCCATCCACGACACAACTTTGGGGCCGGCTATGGGCGGAACAAGGATGAAAGCCTACGCCAGTGAAGCGGAAGCGTTAGTTGAAGTGGCTGGACTGGCAAAAGCCATGACGTATAAGGCGTCAATGGCGGGATTGGACACAGGCGGCGGTAAAGCGGTGATTATCGGGGACCCTGCTACGAAAAACGAAGCCTTACTCAGAGCATATGGCCGCTTTGTAGAACGGTTGTCGGGCCGCTACATAACTGCAGTCGATTCAGGAATCAACGAGTATGACATAGACTGTATCCGTCGGGAAACAGCATATGCATTGGGCGGCACAGCAGCAGGAGGCAGGGGCGGGTGTCCTTCACCGGCTACCGCATATGGTGTCTGGCAGGGAATGAAAGCATGTGCGGAAGCGGCCTTCGGGTCTGCCTCGCTGGAAGGATTAACGGTGGCAGTCCAAGGGTTGGGTAGTGTGGGCAAGGTGCTCTGTGAGTACCTGAGCAGGGAAGGCGCAATACTTATCGTAGGTGATACGGACTGCGAAAAAGCCAACTCCCTGGCACAGGAGTGGCAGGTGCAATGTGCGGCTCCGAAAGATTTTCACAAAATTAAATGTGATATTTTCGCGCCATGTGCCATGGGAAATGTAGTGACGGCAGATAACATCCACGAATTCAATTGCCGGGTGATCGCCGGAGCGTCAAACAATGTGCTTCAGAACAGTGAACTAAGCGTCGCTTTAGAGAATCGGGGAATCCTTTACGCTCCGGACTATGTCATTAATGCCGGCGGACTGATTTATATTGCTTATGAGCGCACGCCATATCTCCCTGAGGAAATCATGGGTATTGTGGGCCGGATTGGGGACCGAATGCGTAATATTTTAGCCAGGGCGGCAGAGGAAAAGAAAACACCTTTGGAAGTGACAAATATGCTGGCAATAGAGAGAATTGAAGCGGTTAGAGGTCTGTTAACATTGAGAACCGTTTTTTAAAGGGGGGCTTGAGATGAAAGCAAACGGGTTAAAGGAAATTCGTATTCATGGGCGCGGCGGGCACGGTGTCGTTTTTGCCGCCACTGCGCTGGCCGAGGCGGCCTATCGTGAGGGAAAGTTTGTGCAGGCGTTCGGCATTTACGGAGCAGAACGGCGGGGAGCACCGGTAACGGCTTTTGTCAGGGTGGGCGACCGTCCTGAAATGCCCCGTTGCCAGATTCAACAGCCGGACATTGTTGTGTCGTTTGACACCAATCTGCCAAAAGAACAGGTGCTAAAGGGTTTAAAGCCAGGCGGGATGTTGCTGCTAAACTGCCCTGACAGCAGTGAAGGCTGGGATCTTTGCGGGAGGGGCTATCTTGTCCGCCTGGTGGACGCATCGCAAATCGCAGTGAAAAGCGGTTTGGGTGCCGTAGGCATCCCGGTCATTAACACAGCGATACTGGGTGCACTGGTTCAGGTCAGCGGAGTTTGTTCCCTGGAGTCTTTAACATCGGTGTTGCAGGATAAAATTCCTCGTCATATGAATGAGAACCTGGCAGCGGCGCGTGGTGGATACGCCGGGGTAAGGGAGTTGGAGTGTTATGCTACCGCGTTGTAGTGAAACGGTCGCCATTCCCTATAAAATTGGTAGCGGTACCGTCCCTGTGTTGGTCAATAAAACCGGGGACTGGCGTTTCCTCACTCCTTCCAGGCATGAGAAGAACGCTCCCTGCGCCAGCGCTTGTCCGTTGCACAGCGGAATTTCCATCTGGATTGACAGAGTGAAAGAGGGCGATTGGCAAGGTGCGTGGGCAGCCGTTTCCCGTTATAACCCGTTTCCCGCCATCACCGGCCATGTTTGTTATCATTTTTGCGAAAATGACTGTAGCCGTAACCATTACGACCAGTCAATTGCCGTAGGCGAACTGGAGAAGGAAATCGGCTTATGGCGCCTGCGGAAGTTTGCATCAGGAGAGAAGTTGCCGGTCGGCCGGAAACTGCCGATCCGGGTAGCCGTGGTTGGTTCCGGCCCAGCCGGCCTTGCTTGTGCGTATTACCTGGCAATGCTCGGCCTTGAAGTAACAGTTCTGGAAAAACAACCTGTGGCCGGCGGGATGTTGGCCCTGGGGATTCCCGAATACCGTTTGCCAAGGAATGTATTGGAACAAGAATTAGCTGTATTGCGATCGCTGGGAGTGGTGTTTCGCAACGGTGCTGAACTGGGACGAAATATAACCCTGGCTCAGCTTCGTGAAGATTACCAGGCAGTCTTTTTGGCAACGGGGGCGGGAAAAGAAAAAAAACTGAATGTTCCCGGAGAGGAAAACCCCGGAGTCATCGGGGCACTAGAATATTTGGCCATGGTCCATTTAGGGAAAAAATTGCCTGATTTCCATTCCATCCTCGTGGTTGGCGGTGGGAATGCAGCGGTAGACGCCGCGTGTACCGCAAGGATGAACGGTGCCCGGGTGGCATTGGCCTATCGCCGTACGAGGGATGTAATGCCCGCCCATGACGACGAGGTTCGCTCTGCCGAAGAGGCCGGTGTGCAATTCCTGTTTCAGGTACAGCCTGACAAAATCTACAGCAAAAGCGGCACGCAAACCGTTGTTTTATCGCGCACGCAAAGTTCCCGGCGTGGAGAGCGGATTAGTACTGTACCAAATTCTTCCTTCAACTTGGCTTGTGACCTAGTCATTGTCGCTACGGGGCAGGATGCTGATTTATCTATCGCAGGTGAAGAAAGCCTTAGCTTTAACGGGCAAAGTTTAATCACGAATCTGCCCGGTGTTTTTGCAGGAGGAGACCTGATCAGCGGGCCTGCCACAGTAGCCGCGGCAATCGGCGCTGGCCGTGAAGCTGCCCGCGCCATGGCGGCGTATCTTGAGATTGATCAGTCAACGCCGGACGGGCCAATAATTGCTTCTATTTATAATGATTCTATACCTGTTGCTGAGTATGAAACATTAAATCCTTCTATATTTCCCAAGCAGGGGCGTGCCGTTTCTCCCGAAACGGAAGCAGGTCGCTGCCTCTCCTGCGGACGATGCAACCGCTGCGGCGTATGTTGGGTTTTCTGTCCTGATATGGCAGTCGCCGGTGTTGAATTCGACATCAACCTGGATTACTGTAAAGGCTGCGGTATCTGTGCCAAAGAGTGCCCTGGTGGCGTTCTGGAAATGGGGGTGATTGACAGTGGAACAGAAAATCATCACAGGTAACCAGGCTGTGGCCCATGCTGTCCGTCTCAGTAAAACCCAGGTTGTGTCCGCGTATCCCATTACACCCCAGACGACGGTGATGGAGACACTGGCGGAGATGTGGGCAGCGGGGGAATATACTGGCGAGTACGTCAACGTGGAGTCGGAGTACACAGCGCTGTCGTATTGTATTGGTGCCGCCTACGCGGGAGCACGGGCATTTACAGCTTCTTCAGCCCACGGCCTGGCGTATATGCATGAATTGATTCACTGGGCAGCGGGTGCCCGCCTGCCGCTGGTAATGACTAACGCCAACAGGGCTATGGGTGCCCCCTGGTGTATTGAATCCGACCAGCTTGACAGTCTCTCTCAGCGTGACACAGGGTGGATTCAATTTTACTGTGCCAACGTTCAGGAAATCTTAGATACAGTGATCCTGGCATTCCGACTGGCCGAAGAAGTTCATACTCCGGTAATGGTCTGCTATGACGGGTTTTACTTATCTCACACCTATGAGGCGGTAAATATACCTTCTCCGGAAGTTATCAGTCAATTTTTACCCAATCCCCGTACCCAGGCCCTTTTTGATTTGCAAACCCCAACAAATCATCACGGACTCGTAGGTTCCGAAGCTATGTCCCAACTGATGCAAGTCCGTTTTAAGGCGATGGCCCGGGTCTTTGACCGGTACAATTTGCTCAACACACAGTATGCCGGAATAACGCGCCGCAGCTATCCCGCCGTTGAATATTCCGGTCCCGAAAATGCCAAGACACTTTTTGTAACAGCCGGCGGCATGGCACAGACAATCAAAAGTTTTTTTTCATCTACGGAAAGAGAAGAGGCACTTGTTCGAATTAAGATGTTCCGGCCCTTCCCGATGGAAGATATACGCCGTTACCTGGCACAATCTCATGTTGAACGGATTATATTAGTAGACAGAAATGTTTGCATGGGAGTAGGCGGAATTTTTGCCCAGGAAGTAAGGGCAGCTCTGGCAGGATTGTCCGGTTTGCCGGAGATGGTGGAGCTGAACCTGGCCGGAGGGCTTGATTTAACACCGGAGCTTCTGTCAAAAGCACTCCTTGCAGTTCAAGAAGGAGAAAAAATGATTTGGGCGGTGAACCTCTTATGAAGCAGGTATTTAATGATATTCCCCAGGAAGAATACATGCTTTCCGGTCACACGGCCTGTCCCGGTTGTTCCGCCGCTTTATCCATTCGGCATGCTACAAAAGCATTGGGTAAAGAAACCGTTTTTGTGATTACAGCCTGTTGTTTCAGTATTATATCCGGTCAACTGCCACTGCGGACGTTTGAACTGAATGTCTTCCACTGTCCCTTCCCCAGCGCAGCTTCTACCGGAAGCGGCCTAAAAAGAGGATTAGCGGCCATGGGTGATACAACTACCCAAGTGGTGGTACTGGCAGGGGACGGCGGCACCTTTGATATTGGCCTTCAGGGTCTTTCCGCCGCCGCGGAACGCAACGAAGACATTATTTTTATCTGTTACGATAACGAAGCATACATGAATACAGGGATGCAGCGCAGTTCCGCCACCCCTTTCGGTTCGAAATCCGCCACATCTCCCGCGCCGAAAGTAAAAGAGAACCCGAAAAAAGATATCATGAAAATTATCGAGGCCCACGCTATCCCATATGCAGCCACGGCCACCGTTGCCTATCCCAAAGATCTGCTGGCCAAATTTCAGAAAGCAAAGACGATTAAGGGATTTCGCTTCTTTCATATCCTCTGTCCCTGTCCGCCAGGGTGGGGCGTGGAAAGCGACCAGACTGTTGAACTCTCCCGCCTGGCAGTGGAAACAGGTGTGTTTCCACTCTATGAAGTTGAAAACGGGGAAGTGACTTTGAATGTAACCCCGCAAACGTTGCGCCCGGTGGCTGACTATCTGGGCTCTCAGCGCCGGTTTTCTACGCTGTCCGCAGAAGACATCAGTAAAATTCAGGCAACCATAGACCGCAGTTGGCAGGCTCTGCTCAACAGGAGCAACACGGCAGAAATTCAAGAAGGGTAGCGGATTCCGCTACCCTTCTTGAACTTTATAAACGAACGTATTCTTGGGAAACTAGTAATAAATTGTACAGATTCATTGGCATGCATACTGCAGGAATCAGGCCGGTTTCGTAGAATAAAGTGTAGAGTTTTTCTAAACAGGGATGTGATACTGATGACAAATCAAGAAACCCGTTCTTGCGGGATAACGCCTTTTATAGTAATGGAAGTCCTGGAAGAAGCGCAGCGGCTGGAGAAGGCCGGCCGGCATATTATTCACTTGGAAATAGGTGAGCCGGATTTCGACACACCGCAGCCTGTTAAAGAGGCTGCCCTGCGGGCGCTGGCGAACAACGATACCCACTATACCCACAGCCTGGGTAAGGTAGGACTTCGGGATGAAGTTGTCTCATACTATAAAAGAATTTACGGCGTGGATATAGTCCCGGAGCAGGTGCTGGTCACATCAGGGACATCTCCGGCTATGCTCCTGCTTTTTTCAGCACTGCTTAAGCAGGGAGATGGAGTGATTATTTCTGACCCGTATTATGCCTGCTACCCGAATTTTATCCGTTATACCGGGGGGAACCCGGTTTGTGTCGGAGTGAAAGAAGAAGATGGGTTTAAGTTTAATAAAGACGGAATTAAGCCGATGCTGACAGACCGTATCCGCGCGATTATGATTAATTCACCCTCTAATCCGACCGGTAACGTCTTTAGCGCAGATGAACTGAGAGACTTGGCAACTCTGGCAGATGAAAACCGGTATTTAATTTCTGATGAAATTTACCACGGCCTGACGTATGAAGGAAAGGATCATTCCATCCTGGAATTCACCGACCGTGCCTTTGTAATTAATGGTTTCTCCAAAAAATATGCAATGACCGGATGGCGCCTTGGCTATGTAATAGCGCCGTTACAATTTGTGCGCAAGATGCAAATTTTACAGCAGAATCTGTTTATCAGTGCGTGTTCATTTATCCAGGAAGCAGGCATTGCCGCGTTGCGTGACTGTGATTCCCACGTGGCTGAAATGGTAGCCGTCTACGATAAACGCCGCCGTTACATGCTAGCAAGGCTCACTCAAATGGGCATCGCACCCACAGTGCCGCCTACCGGCGCATTTTATATGCTGGCCAATGTGAAGGAATATACCGATGATTCATATTCGTTTGCTTTTGAATGCCTGGCAGAAGCCGGTGTGGCCGTAACGCCCGGCATCGACTTCGGATCTAACTGTGAAGGCTATATCCGTCTGTCCTACGCCAACTCCCTGGAAAACATAGAAGAAGGCATGAACCGACTGGAAAAATTCTTACAGATAAAAAAATAATGGCTTGCGGGGTGCTCAGGGTCCTCAGACCCGCCGAAGGGGTGCAACCCCTAGCGGAAAATAAAAACGCATCCTCTTTAAGAAGATGCGTGCGTTTTTATTTGGTTGCGGGGACAGGATTTGAACCTGCGACCTCCGGGTTATGAGCCCGACGAGCTACCAACTGCTCCACCCCGCGGCACAAATATTATTATACCATGCTTATCAGGCTGTGTCAAACTGAACAGCAGGCATTTTTTGCAGCAGGCAAGCAGGCATTTTCCATCTGGCAAAATCTCTATACATCAGCTATAATCCTTTTAGAATGAAATGTTGTAGTGAAGAGGGATGTTATGAACCGGGATAAGTGGCTTCCTGTGATTGCCGGGGTGGCAGTCTCTGTTTTTTTTGGGCTATCGTTTATGTTTACCAGGGATGCGCTGGATACACTGGCACCGCTTGAGCTTTTGGGATTCCGTTTTGCTTTGGCTGCGCTGGCGTTAACTTTGCTGAAGTGGGTTGGTTTAATCCGCGTTGATTTACGCGGCAAACATATAGGCAGTCTGTTGCTGGTGGCAATCTTTCAGCCGTTTTTTTATTTTCTTTGCGAGACGACTGGTGTAAAGCTTACGTCTGCCTCTGAAGCCGGAATGATGATGGGCTTAATTCCTGTTGTCGTTGTGCTATTGGAAATACCTTTTTTCAAATCTGCTCCTTCGGCTAAGCAATTAGGCGCAATTCTGCTTTCCGTGGCCGGAATCTTTTTTATTGTTGTTATGAAAGGGAATGTGGAACTGGGCTATAATTATCTGGGAACGCTGGCGCTTTTAGGTGCAGTTGTTTCTGCGGGCATGTATAATATTTATTCCAAAAAATCGTCCCTTTCCTTTACGCCGGTGGAAATAACGTATATTATGATGTGGATCGGGGCTGTTCTTTTTAATATTATGGCTTCTGTATCCCACTTGGCAGCCGGTACTTTGCCGCAGATGTTCATTCCCCTGGGGCAGCCGCGGATACTGGTTGCTGTTATCTACCTGGGAATCTTGTCTTCTGTGGTTGCTTTTTTTCTGATGAATTTTATGTTGTCCCGAATCCGTGCTTCACAAACTGCCACATATATTAACCTGACAACAGTCGTGGCTATTCTTGGGGGAGTTTTCTTCCGCGGAGAAACGTTCGCCTGGTTTCAGGCTGTAGGTACCGTTATGATAGTTCTGGGAGTCTGGGGAACCGCTTACTTCGGACAGGAAAAACTCCCGATACATCGGCATGTATCACTAAAGTAGAACATGGGGGACTTTGTACCATTCTGTCACAATTGACTGACAAATACAATAATTAGAATTTCTTTAAATATTATAATCAATTATTTGATTTTTTTATTTTTCGGCAGGATTTTTATTGGGTGCTGAGAATATAGATGAATAGCACAAGTAATGCAAAATTGCGAGAAAGTGAGCAATGTAAGGTTTTAAACCATTTTAAAGGGGGGAAAAGGATGCGTGAAGTAAATGTGGCGGATATTACAGCCGCCATCGCCGAACTAAGCATGGACGCCAACTACAATCTGGGGGATGACGTCTATAAAGCATTTTATGATGCTTTGGAGAAAGAAACGTCTCCTACCGGTAAGAATGTTTTGGAGCAACTGATTACAAACGCTAATATCGCCAAAGAAGAACAGGTTCCTATGTGCCAGGACACAGGTTATGCTGTCATTTTTGTTGAGCTTGGACAAGACGTCCACTTGGTCGGCGGTGATTTAAATGAGGCGATATTCGAAGGAGTGCGTAAAGGCTACGGTGATGGATATCTTCGCAAATCCATATGTGAACCGATAACCCGTGCTAACACAAAGGACAACACACCTGCTATCATACATGTTGATGTTGTTCCCGGAGACAAAGTAAAACTGACGATTGCGCCAAAAGGCGGCGGAAGTGAAAACATGAGTGCTGTAAAAATGCTAAAACCCTCAGACGGGGCTAAAGGGGTGGTGGACTTTGTAGTGGATGTCGCCAGCAAAGCCGGTTCCAACCCCTGCCCGCCCATTATCCTGGGAGTGGGGATTGGCGGCACCTTTGAGAAGGTGGCGTACCTAGCCAAAAAAGCGCTTCTGCGAGAACTGGGTTCGTCAAACCCCGACCCGTTCTACGCCGCGATGGAAAAAGAGATCCTGGAAAAAGTAAATAAGCTGGGGATCGGACCGCAGGGTTTCGGCGGACGCACCACAGCATTAGCCGTTCATATTGAAGTGTTTCCTGCACATATCGCCAGCTTCCCCGCTGCGGTAAACATTAACTGCCATGCGGCACGCCATAAAGAAGTAACCATTTAACACCCGGTATTATGAGAAGGGAGGTTTTATGAATGACAATGAAGAAGATTAACACGCCACTTTCTGACGATGATGTGATGAAATTGAAAGCGGGTGACACCGTTTTAATAACTGGTGTGATTTTTACCGGACGGGACGCAGCGCATAAAAAACTCGTAGATCTTGTGAATGCCGGTGAACCACTTCCTGTGGACTTTACAGGACAGCTTATCTACTATGTGGGGCCCTCTCCAGCGAAACCCGGTAAAGTTATCGGTTCAGCAGGACCCACGACCAGCGGGCGGATGGATGCATATAAACCCACGCTGATGGAACACGGTCTAAAAGGTTCTATTGGCAAAGGTAGCCGTAACCAGGCTGTTAAAGATGCACTAATAAAACATAAAGGCCTTTACCTGGCCTCAACCGGCGGTGCCGCGGCACTTCTCGCCAAAACAATAAAAAAAGCGGAAGTTGTGGCTTACCCTGAATTAGGACCGGAAGCCATCTACCGCCTGGAAGTGGAAGATTTTCCCGCAACGGTTGTTAACGACGCTTATGGCAACGATATCTATGAAGAAGGCCGCAAAGAATACGAAATTACCGGTTAATAAAGATAAACAAGGAGGGGATTGAACAATAAAAAAAGCGGAAGTTGTGGCTTACCCTGAATTAGGACCGGAAGCCATCTACCGCCTGGAAGTGAAGATTTCCAGGCCACGGTGATTAACGACGCTTACGGCAATGGCCTGTATGAAGACGCAAACAGTATGCAATGACTAACTAATGTGGCCGACAGGTCGAATAAAGAGAGGAGAGTTTTTTATGACGATGAAGCGTGCAAAAATCAGTGTAATCGGAGCCGGTTTCACCGCCCAGGGGACTGTGCTTGCCTGTGCCGAGCGGGAGCTTGGTGACATAGTGATGCTTGACATTCCGGAGAAGGAGAACTTCGCCAAGGGAGTTGCCCTTGACCTTTTGCAGGCAACTCCGGTCAACCTGAAGGACGTGAATATTCATGGTACCGCCGACTACGCCGACATTAAATATTCCGACGTGGTGGTTGTCACCGCCGGTTTTCCCCGCAAACCTGGCATGAGCCGTGAAGACCTGATTTCAGCCAACGCCGGGATTATTTCCCAGGTTGCCGAAAATATTGTTAGATACGCGCCGGAAGCCTTTGTGATTGTATTGACCAATCCGGTTGATTCCATGACATATACAATGTTTAAGAAAACCGGTTTTCCGAAAAACAGGGTGCTTGGCCAGTCCGGCGTACTCGATACCGCCCGTTACCGCACCTTTATTTCACAAGCTCTAGGGGTTTCCGTCAGGGATATCAGCTCGCTGGTGCTCGGTGGCCACGGCGACGAGATGGTGCCGCTGGTGCGTTACACAAGCATCGGCGGCGTGCCGGTAGAAAAGCTACTGCCAGCGGAAACCATTGCCGCGATTGTTGAGCGTACCAGAAAGGGCGGCGGTGAAATTGTCAACCTAATGGGCACCAGTGCAGGTTATGCTCCCGGCGCGTCTATCGCTCAGATGGCCGAAGCAATTATCAGGGATCAGCGGCGTCTCCTGCCGGTTATTGCTTTCTTGAACGGCGAATACGGCTTGACCGACATGTATCTGGGCGTACCAGCCATTATTGGCGGCAACGGCCTGGAAAAGATCATTGAGATTGACATGACGGCCGAGGAGAGGGAAGCATTTAATAAGAGCGCTGCCGTTACCAAAACCACAATTGAATATGTTAAAGAAAAAGTACTATAACAACTTTTGGGGGGAGAAAAATCGTGGGACAAGAACATGAAGGTATAAACATTTTTATTATGGGCAAGAAATACAAGGTGCCCGATTCCTTGACGATCATGAACGCCATGGAATATGCTGGCTACCAGTTAGTACGTGGGTGTGGTTGCCGTGCCGGTTTTTGCGGTGCCTGCGCCACCATTTACCGGCTCAAGGGTGATTATGACCTGAAAGTTGGACTGGCCTGTCAGACGAAGGTGGAGCCCGAGATGTATCTTACCCAACTCCCCTTCTTCCCCGCACAAAAGTCGGAATACAATATTCAGGAGTTAAAAGCTACCGCTGAACAGATCAGTCAGTTTTATCCTGAAATCTTCCGCTGTATCGGCTGTAATGCGTGTACTAAAATCTGTCCTCAGGACTTAAAGGTAATGCAGTATATCGGGTACGCCCAACGGGGCCAGATTGACCGCTGCGCCGATGAGTCCTTTGACTGTGTCATGTGCGGTTTATGCGCTTCCCGTTGCCCGGCACAAATCGTCCATTATAATGTGGGCATTCTGGCCCGCCGCCTTTTCTCCCGTCATTTAACGCCGCCAGCACAGCATCTCCAGAATCGGGTCGAAGAGATTGAATCCGGTGCTTTTGACAAAGAGATCAACGAATTAATGAGCGCGGATCTGATAGAACTGAAAAGACGTTATAACGAACGTGATATGGAGGCCTAAGGCCGGGACTCAAGAAATTAGGAGGGTAAGCAAATATGTCATATACTCCCAAGATGAGGGAACAGATTAAAAAAGTAGAAGCCACCCGCGCTGAGCGGGTTAAGCAAAACTTTCCGCGCATGAACCCCGAACAAAAAGATAATGTGCTAAAGAATTTCCATCCGGACTATATTGAAGCCAGCATGCGCGCACTGCCCGTCGGTGTGAATAAAGGTGACCGGGTACCCCACGAACTGGCCGACTTAATCGAAGCCCGCAGCCGGGTGGAGAACATTAAGTTTGACCTAGAAGATATCGCCTACGATGTTGACGTGCTTGTTGTCGGCGGCGGCGGGGCCGGTGCTTCCGCAGCACTGTTGGCCCAGGAGCAGGATGCCGATGTATTAATGGTTACCAAGCTGCGTTTCGGTGATGCAAACACCGTGATGGCGCAGGGCGGAATCCAGGGTGCCGATAAAGAAAATGATTCTCCCGCCATTCACTATCTTGATGTTATGGGCGGCGGCCACTACACCAACGTACCAGAGTTGGTCCGCGCACTGACCATGGATGCACCCATTGCCCTGAAATGGCTGGAATACCTGGGAACCATGTTTGATAAATTCGAAGACGGCACCATGAAAAGTATTCACGGCGGCGGTACTTCACGCAAGCGGATGCATTCAGCCCGTGACTACTCCGGCGCTGAAATCATGCGTACCCTGCGGGACGAAGTACGCAACCGCGGAGTACGTGTGATTGAATTCTGCTCTGTTGTAGAACTGCTGCTGGATGAAGACGGTAAATGCGGCGGTGCCATTCTTTACAATATGGAAACCGGTGAATATGAAATTGCCCGGGCCAAGACGGTTATTATGGCTGTCGGCGGTTCAGGCCGCCTGCATTACCAGGGTTTTCCCACAACAAATCACTACGGAGCCACAGGAGACGGCCTGATCATGGGCTATCGTGCCGGCGCGAAGCTGGCATTTATGAACACCATTCAGTATCATCCCACAGGTGCCGCTTATCCGCCGCAGATTCTCGGACTGCTGATTACTGAAAAAGTCCGCGGTCTCGGAGCAGAACCGGTCAATATTGACGGTGCCCAATTCGTTTTCCATCTGGAAACCCGTGACGTGGAAGCATCCGCCATCATCCGTGAGGTAAAACAAAACGGTAAAGGCGTTACCACTCCCACCGGGATGGTCGGCGTGTGGCTGGATTCTCCCATGATTGATATTATTCATGGGCCGGGAACGATTGAAAAAGAACTTCCCGCCATGGTCCGGCAGTTCGCCCGGTTCGGCGTGGATATCGTCCGTGACCCCATGCTGATTTACCCTGCTTTGCATTACCAGAACGGTGGACTGCTCATTGATGAAAATGGTATGACCAATGTGGAGAACCTGTATGTGGCCGGTGAAGGCGCAGGCGGTATCCACGGCAAAAACCGTCTGATGGGTAACTCACTTCTGGATATCGTTGTCTTTGGCCGTCGTGCCGGCAAACATGCCGGTGCCCGAGTTAAAGACATTACAGTGAAGAAGCTTAATATGGACCATGTGGCCAGCTACCACAAAGAGCTGGAGGACAACGGCGTAGATACTGCCGGCCGTGTTTCGCCACTTCTCCTGCCACGCTATACTCACCGTATTGACGAATAAAATCCAATAAAAAATGGTTGGGACATTGTACCTAACCATTTTTTATTGTATCCGACGGGTTTTGCAACCCGGACGGTTCTCAAGTTGCAAAGTATTCAGGTGTAGCCTGATTTCCGGTTTGTTTAGGTACTACCATAAAAATTTAGTTAGCAGATAATTAAAGCAGGAACTGTAAAAATAAATAGGGAATTCTTTGGGGAGAGGGGGAGTTGACATTGAAACTGCTGGAAGACGTGCGCGTGCTTGACTTAACCAGACTTTACCCAGGACCGTTCTGTACAATGATGATGGCTGACATGGGTGCGGAAGTAATCAAGGTGGAAAGTCCGGGGGAAGGCGATTATATGCGGACAATGGGGCCGATGGAGGGAGAAGACAGTCTGTACTTTCGCCTGTTAAACAGAAATAAAAAAAGCATCACGCTTAATTTAAAGAGTAAAAAAGGCGTTGAAGTACTTCACCGGCTTGCTGCGACTGCCGATGTGATTGTTGAAAGTTTTCGACCCGGAGTAGTCGATTCATTGGGCGTTGGTTATGCTGACCTTAAAAAAATAAAGGATGATATCATCTATTGCTCTATCACAGGCTACGGACAGGACGGTCCCTATAAAGACCGGGCAGGCCATGACTTAAACTATATTGCACTGGCAGGCATATTGGACATGACCGGCAGCGCTGGCGGTTCTCCGGCCATTCCCGGCGTGCAGCTGGGTGATGTGGGAGGCGGCGCTTTAATGGCATTATCACCGATCATGGCCGCTTTATATGCCCGTTCCCGGGGTAAGGGCGGATGCTATATTGATGTGGCTATGCTAGACGGCCTGATTTCCTGGCTGCCGTTGTCTGCAGCAGAGGCTTTTGCCGGCAATCAGGCGGGTAGGGGAAGCTCGGCGTTAAACGGTGCGCTGGCCTGCTACAATGTTTATAAGACATCTGATGGATGTTATATGGCCCTGGGAGCACTGGAAGCTAAATTCTGGACGGAATTTTGTCAAGCCGTTGGCAAGGAAGATTGGAGAGCGAAGCATTACCAGGCAGACCAGGCGGCGTTAAAGAAGGAACTGGCTGATTTGTTTGCTGGCCGTATGCAACAGGAGTGGAAAGAGCTATTCCTGGCCTATGACTGCTGTTGTGAACCGGTTCTCACAATAAACGAAGCGTTTACCCACCCACAGGTTATAGCCCGTAAAGCAGTGGGAGATAACTCATTATCTTTCCCGATTAAGATATCCGGAGAAACAGCAGAGTTGCGTCACCCGGCGCCCAAGATCGGGGAACATACTGAAGAAGTTCTGTGCCACGCCGGTTTTTCCCGGGAAGAAGTGGCGACCCTGCGGGAAAATGAAGTATTGTAAGGCGAAATACCATATAAGTCAAAAAATGAATTTATATTCAGAATATTCAAAATTAATGCTTGCTTTTCAAATTCACTAAATGTTATAATCTCTTTAAAAGGATGCAAATCTGAATTGTATCAAAGGAATTACATTATGCAAAACTGCATAATAATGAGTAGAACAAGATTAATAATAGTAAGAAAATTCTAAATATTAATTGTGGGAGGTGGTCTATGGATATGAAATCTTAGGACAACATCCAGGGTTAGCAGCTTAGATGAAGTAATATAAATGAACGGCTGCCAGTTCTTGTGAAAAAAAAGCTGGAGGAGGAAAGAGAATGACGGAAGAAAATAACTACAGAGCGGTAACGCAAGTTGATGCTGACGCTCACTGGAAAGAAAATGTCGGATTGGTCTCATGGCTGTTGCTTGTATGGTTTGTGGTTACGTGGGTAGTAGCACTACTGGCGAACCAGCTCAATTCCTTTTCGATACTGGGCTTCCCAATGGGCTACACCTTTGGATCGCTGTTTGCGCTACTAATTTACACGGTAATGATTTTTTATTACGCACACCGTATGGAACAAATCGATGCGAAATACGGGATGAAAGAATAACACAGAAATCATAAGCGTTGAGGAGGGAAAATAATTGAAAAACAAACAATGGGCAATGTTTGTGATAGGCGTAGTAACCATCTTGCTTGCTCTGGTAGGAATATTTACCATTATGGAAGGGCAAGGTCTTATCCAGCCCAGAACGATTGGCCTGATCTTTTTCTTTGGAACGGTTGCTTTATATGCTGTTGTCGGCCTGATGGTTTCAGCGCGCAAGGTTTCTGATTATTATGTGGCCGGGCGCGATATCCCCGCGCTTTATAACGGAATGGCTGGTGCCGCGAACTGGATGAGCGCGGCGTCCGTTATCGGGCTGGCAGGTACGATTTACTTGCTGGGTTATGACGGCTTGGCCTATATCATGGGCTGGACCGGCGGCTATGTGCTTCTGGCTCTTCTTGTCGCTCCTTATATCCGGAAAATGCGGGCCTACACCGTGCCGGACTTTATGGCTGCCCGCTACGGCGGCAATGTGGCCCGCGGCGTTTCTGTTTTTGCCGCGCTGGCGATGAATATTGTGTATCTGATTCCCCAGTTTATGGGTGTGGGTTCAATCGCCGCCCGTTTCCTGGGACTACCGTACCAAGTTGGTGTCTTTGTGGCACTTGCCGTAATTCTGCTCACCACCTTCTCTGGTGGGATGCGCGGTGTTACCTGGGTGTCTGTGGCCCAGTATCTAATATTAATAGTGGCCTTTCTGGTTCCGTTGGTGATTATGTCCGTCCGTCTGACGGGCAACCCCATCCCCTGGATCGCTTACGGCCGCGCATTGGAATCAATAACTAACTTTGAAAATGCGAATGGTATGGTTAACTATATCCAGCCGTTCCAGAAGATGGGTATGGTAAACACGCTGGGATTGATTTTCTGCCTGATGGTCGGAACCGTGGGTCTGCCCCACGTTATGACACGTTTTTATACTGTCCCCTCCGTCAAAGAATCCCGGATTAGCGTGGGTTGGTGCCTGCTCTTTATCATCCTGCTCTATATATCCGCTCCGGCAAAAGCGGCTCTTGTGCGGAACGACATTTACCATAACCTCGTTGGCACAAGTTACGATGAGCTTCCCGCCTGGATGGAGACCTGGGGTGCCCAGGGCCTCGTTAAGACCGAGGATAAAAACGGTGACGGTTTCCTGCAGTTTAATGAACTGACTCTTCATGCTGACATGATCGTTATCGGGACTCCGGAAATCACCCGGATGCCGTACACAGTTTCCAGTCTGATTGGCGCCGGTGGTATGGCTGCAGCCGTATCCACATCCCTCGGACTGCTGATGGTGCTTGCCGCCGGTGTGGCCCACGATATTTACAAGAAGATGATTAACCCTGACGCGTCAGAGAGTACGGTTCTCTTCTGGTCACGGGCGGTACTGGTTGTGGTGGCGTCGCTCTGCGCGTTAGCTGCCCTGACTCGGCCGGCGCTTATCGTAGCTATGGTAGCCTGGGCGTTTTCCATTGCCGCTTCATCATTCTTCCCCGCGGTGTTCCTGGGGATTTGGTGGCGGCGAGCCAACGCTCCCGGTGCTGTCTCCGGCATGATAGTCGGACTGATCGTTACCATTAGCTACATTATCGCTTCCCACTTCTATGGTGTTAGAATCTTCGGGATTTTACCGGTTAATGCGGGACTCTTCGGTGTTCCGGCCAACTTCATCGTGACATACTTTGTGTCAATGGCTACAGCGGCTCCGTCCGAAGATATTATGGACCTTGTTACGGAACTGCGCTATCCCGTTGCAACCCGGGCAATCGGTGAAGGCAACTAGTTTTATTTCGAGGAAAGAATATTTTCAAAAGTCAAAGATAACTGTATATTCTGAAAGTTCAAAAATTAGACTTGTCTTTCTACCATGCGAATGTTATAATTTGTATGTAGTGATGACGGTCAGCATCAAGACCGTAAAAAGACAGGGGGCCGGTTCCCCGGCCCCTAATTTTTTTTGAGGAGGGGCATTATGGCAGAAGAAGTAAAAGAATTTGCACCACCGCAAGAGTTTAGCAAGAACGCACATGTTAAGTCGATGGCGGAGTATGAGGAAATGTATAATCGTTCCATTAGTGATCCCGACGGCTTTTGGGCAGAAATGGCCGGGCAGCTTGATTGGTTTAAGCCGTGGGACAAAGTTGTTGATTTTGATTTTGTGAACGCTAAGATTGCCTGGTTTACCGGCGGTAAGCTCAATGTTTCCTATAACTGTTTAGACCGCCATTTGGACAGCTGGCGTAAGAACAAAGCGGCCCTGATTTGGGAAGGCGATTCTCCCGGTGAAAGCAAGACTTACACATATCAGCAGTTACACCGTGAAGTATGCCATTTTGCCAATGTACTTAAAAAGAAGGGCATAAAAAAAGGCGATCGCGTCGCCATTTATATGCCGATGATTCCTCAACTGGCCATTAGCATGCTGGCCTGTACCCGTATCGGTGCTGTTCACAGCATTATCTTCGGTGGCTTTAGTGCCGATTCACTGCGTGACCGCATCCAGGACAGCAGCTGCAAAATGTTAATTACTGCGGATGCAGGTATGCGGGGTGGTAAAACTGTCAAGCTGAAGGCGACGTGCGACGAAGCTTTGGCAGAATGCCCATCCATTGAGAATATGATTGTCTATAAGCGTACAGGCTTAGACGTAACCATGCAGGATGGCCGCGATACATGGTGGAGTGATGAGGTAAACGCAGAGGATATCGAAAGTGTCTGCCCTGCCGAAGAAATGGACGCGGAAGATCCGCTATTTATCCTCTACACCAGTGGCAGCACCGGCAAGCCCAAGGGCGTACTGCATACGACCGGCGGCTATTTGACCCATGTTAACACCACAGCTAAGTACATTTTTGACTTAAAGGACGAAGACACGTATTGGTGCACAGCAGATATCGGCTGGGTCACAGGCCACAGCTATATCGTCTATGGACCCCTTTCGCTTGGAACAACAAGTTTGATGTTTGAGGGAATTCCCAACTATCCGAATCCGGATCGTTTCTGGGATGTGGTGGAAAAGTACCGTGTTAACGTTTTCTATACTGCACCCACAGCAATTCGTGCCATGATGCGTGACGGTCATCAATGGCCAGACCGCCATGATCTAAGTAGCCTTCGCTTACTAGGTTCTGTCGGTGAGCCGATTAACCCGGAAGCCTGGATGTGGTACCACAAAGTGATTGGGCATGAAAATTGCCCCATCGTGGACACATGGTGGCAAACAGAAACCGGCGGCATTCTTATTTCGCCACTTCCCGGTGCCATGGCCACGAAGCCCGGTTCAGCCACCCGGCCGTTCTTTGGCGTAGATCCGCTCGTAATCCGTCAGGACGGCAGTGAGTGTGACGTAGACGAGGGCGGTTATTTGGTTATCCGTAAAGCTTGGCCCGGCATCATGCGTACTGTGTACGGCGATCATGAGCGCTTTAAAACCACATACTTCTCCCAGTATCCCGGCTATTACTTCACCGGGGACGGCGCGCGTAAAGATGAGGACGGTTATATCTGGCTCACAGGACGGGTAGATGATGTTATTAATATCTCCGGTCACAGGTTGGGTACTGCCGAAGTGGAGAGCGCTCTTGTTTCCCATCCGTCTGTTGCTGAAGCTGCAGTCGTAGGCTTCCCCCACGATATTAAAGGGGAAGGGATTTACTCCTACGTTATCTTGCGCGATGGTTTTAGCGCCAGTGATGAATTGCGTAAAGAGTTAATTCAGCACGTACGTAAGGTTATTGGTCCCATTGCAACTCCGGATCGTCTCCAGTTTGCACCAGGCCTGCCAAAGACACGAAGCGGGAAGATTATGCGTCGTATTCTGCGCAAAATCGCCCATAACGAAATTGAAAATATCGGTGATACATCCACACTGGCCGACCCCGCTATTGTGACCACTCTTGTGTCAGAACGGGTTAGCTAACTGGCAAAATTTCGAAAAAGACAGTTCCGGTATCGGAACTGTCTTTTTGTATACCTTTATAATCTGTTTATGGAACAGTTCATGGATGTGTGGTATGATATTGCCTAGTGAGAGGCCGCCCAATTTTGGGGAAAGCAAGGGAAGGATTTTGCCGCAACACCGGGAAATAAAGAAAAAGAAGCAGGTGACTAAAGGGGGAAGCGAATTGAAACACAGAACGCTAAAACCAGAAGAATTACGCTATTTTTGCGATCCTTCACAGTTTGAATTTGAAACAACAGAGTCGGTTCCGCCATTGGAAGGAATCATAGGCCAGGACCGGGCGGTGCGGGCCATGGAGTTTGGTCTGGCGATTAAACGCCGGGGATACAATATTTTCATGACAGGCTTGACAGGGACAGGGAAAGTTTCCTACGCCCAGACATTGATTAACGAGGTGGCAGGGACAGAACCGCCGCCCGACGATTGGTGCTACGTTTATAGTTTTGAGAATCCGGGTCATCCGGTGTCATTACGTTTACCGTGCGGTCAGGGATCCCGTTTTGCCAAAGATATGGAAGAACTGGTCGAATCATTAAAACTGGAGATTCCCAAAGCATTTGATGCCGATGACTATGAGCGGGAAAAAGCGGAGATTTTTAAAATATTCCAGGAAACCAGGTCGCAGTTGCTGGAAGAGCTAACGAGTACTGCAGCGGAACAGGGATTTGTTTTAAAAAAAGCAAGTACCGGGTTTGTCAGTATTCCTCTGGTGGACGGCCAGGAAATTTCCACCGAAGAGTTTGAAGCGCTGCCTGCTGAAAAGAAAGAAGAATTTGAACGTAGATCCAGTGAAATTCAGCTTAAGGCATTGCAGTTAATGAGGAAGATTCAAAGTGCAGAGCGGGAAATGAAAATTAAAATAAAAGAGTTGGAAAATAAAATTGGTCTTTTTGCCGTTGGCTATCTGATTGATGAGCTCAAAGAACGTTATAGTAAAGAAGAGATGGTTACAGGGTACTTAACCGAAGTTCAAAAGGATATTCTGGATAACCTGGATGAATTCCGCGGTGTTGACGAAGATGAGGCCAACCCCTTTCCCTGGATGAAGCGTAAAGGAGATCCGGGCCACAAATACCGTGTAAATTTAGTCGTAGATAATAAAGATACCATAGGTGCGCCGGTGATTCTGGAAACCAACCCGACGTACTACAATTTGGTCGGCCGTGTCGAGTATGAAAACAAAATGGGCATGGTGACCACCGACTATACTATGATTAAAGCCGGCTCATTATTAAAAGCCAACGGTGGGTATCTTCTTCTGCAAATCAGGGATGTTCTGACCAGTCCCGGTGCATGGGAAGGGCTCAAACGGGTACTGAAGACCAGGGAAGCTTGTATGGAGAACCTGGGTGAACAGTTTGGCCTATTGGCTATGTCGTCACTGCGTCCCCAGCCCATTCCCGTAGATGTCAAAGTAATACTGATTGGCAATCCCAGTATCTATCAAGCTCTTTACCATTTAGACGAAGATTTCCGTAAGCTATTTAAAGTAAAAGCTGATTTTGATACAGATATGGTTAGCAGCCGTGAAAACATGACGCAGATGGCCAGCTTTATTGCTACTCACTCAGAGCGTGAAGGCGTACGCCATTTTGACCGTACAGCCGTAGCCCGTCTGGTTGAGTACAGTGCCCGTCTGGCTGACCACCAGGGTAAACTAAGCACCCGGTTCAATGAGATTGTGGAGATTATTTTTGAAGCAGATGCATGGACGCAAATGGCCGATGCTGAAATAGTGAGTGGTAATCATGTTAAGAGAGCAATTGAGGAGAAAGTTTTCCGTTCCGATAAATATGAACAGAAATTGCAAGAGTTTCTGGATGAAGGAACGATCCTCTTAGATGTGGACGGTGAAAAAGTCGGCCAGCTTAATGGACTTTCTGTACTAAATAGCGGTGATTATATATTTGGCCGGCCGTCCAGAATTACAGCCGTGACTTATTTGGGGAAACAGGGCATTATAAATATTGAGCGGGAAACAAAAATGAGCGGTCAGATTCACGATAAAGGGTTACTGACACTGAGTGGGTATATTGCGTCTAAGTTTGCTCAGGAGCGTCCACTGACATTGTCTGCCAGCCTGACATTTGAACAACTGTACTCTGGTGTAGACGGCGATAGCGCTTCCAGCACAGAGCTATATGCTATTCTATCGAGCCTTTCCGGGTTACCCCTCAGACAGGATATTGCCGTAACCGGGTCAGTGAATCAGCGTGGGGAAGTGCAACCCATTGGCGGTGCCACGTATAAAGTGGAAGGCTTCTTTAAAGCCTGTAAACTTTTAGGGCTTACCGGCAAACAAGGGGTAATGCTGCCGGTGCAAAATATTAAAAATCTGAATCTCTCTGATGAAGTGGTTGATGCGGTGCGCGAAGGTAAATTTCATATTTACCCGGTTGCCAGTATTGACGAAGGCATAGAAGTCTTAACCGGGGTATCAGCCGGAACACAGGAGCCGGATGGCGGCTACCCTGCAGATACTGTCTATGGACTTGTGGCTGCAAAACTGGAAAGATACCATAATCTTTCACAGCAGTCGGACAACGAAGATGATGGTGAAAAAGACCGGGGATCTGCCTGCCCTGACGGCTGCCATTAAACGGTATCGCAAATCAGGAAGGACTGGAACATTGAGAGCACTGCTGAGTGTAGAACAGTTCCTTGAGAACATGAATCAGTATTTTATTGTTGACGTTCGCTCCCCCCTTGAATACGCGGAGGCTTCTATTCCGGGAGCTGTCAATATTCCTTTGTTTGATGATCAAGAGCGGGCAGTCGTCGGCACCACGTATAAGCAGGAGGGGACCGACCAAGCTAAAATGGTCGGTCTTTCTCTCGTTTCTCCACGGTTGCCCAAAATGGTGGAAAAGATAATTTCTGCAGCAGCTGGCCGGGAAATCGTGCTCTATTGTTGGCGGGGCGGTATGCGCAGCCGCAGCATTTTTACGTTGTTGGAAGCGTTGGGATATCCGGTGTTACAGTTGGTTGGAGGTTATAAGGCATTTCGTCGTCGGGTTAACAAATTTTTAAACGATGCCACAGTAAATGTACCTGTCATTGTTTTAAACGGTCTGACCGGTGTGGGAAAAACGCTGGTCATTAAAGAACTGCAGCAGATGAATGCACCTGCTTTGGATCTGGAAGCGATGGCTAACCACCGCGGCTCAGCGTTTGGCAGCGTAGGCCTGGGAAAGCCCCGTAGCCAGAAAGATTTTGAAGCTTTACTTTTTCTGGAGATCCATAAATGTAAAGATGCACCATTTCTCATCGTCGAGGGAGAAGGCAAGTGCATTGGCTCCGTGGTAATCCCTGAATTTTTTTATCAAGCGATGTTGGACGGACAGCACATCCTCCTGGAGACAGGGTTAGAAACAAGAGTAGAAAGAATTGTCGATGAATACCGGAATGTCTCGGTGGAAAATACAGAGGATCTGGCCACTGCAGTCTTGGCTCTGCAAAAACGGTTAGGCAAGAATAAATGTGAAGAATTGGCAGAGCAAGTCAGGCAGGGTGAATTTCATTATGCAGCAACTTGTCTTTGTACCGAATATTATGATTCCTACTACAAAGATTCACGTCGCAGACACGGGGATTATCTGGCGGTCATTAATGTAGATGATGTGAGTCACGGAGCCAAGGAAGTTGTGGCGGTGATTAACAGTTACTTCCAGGGCAGGAAGGAGCATCATGGCACAGTATAGCGGGTTATCAGGCATTTATGATCAACTGATGGCAGGGATCGACTACCGGGACTGGGCTGATTACATTGAGATATTGGTTCATAAACATGGCGGGGTTCCAGAGCAGTCAGCGCTGGATTTGGCTTGCGGTACCGGCAATACAACAGTTGCTTTGGCGGAAAAAGGATATATTGTTACCGGGCTGGATTTGGCTGAAAAAATGCTGGAGATTGCTCACCAAAAAGTAAAAAAACTGCCGATAACACTCCGGCAGGATGATATGCGTATATTTACTTTGCCGCAGCAGGTTGGACTGGTTACTGCGTTTCAGGATGGTTTAAATTACCTGCTTTCTGAGGACGATCTTCGACAGACGTTCCTTACGGTATCCAGGACATTATTACCGGAGGGCCTGTTTATTTTTGATATCAACTGCGTTAATAAACTGCCTGCGTCTGGCTCGGATGTGGCGTATGTGGAAACTGATAAGTTTACTTTGATTTGGGAAACATCGTTTGTGACAGAGTCGGTATGGGAAATTTCCGTGACAGGGTTTATCTCACAGGGGGAAGGCCTCTACCGCCGTTTTCAGGAAGTACACAGGGAACGGGTGATTACAGAACAAGAAGTAGAGGCTGCACTGCATGCTGCGGGTATGGGATTGTTGGGCAGATACGACGCATTTTCCCTCAATGAGCCAAAAGAAGCAACAAGGCGTGTTTTCTACGTGGCGAGAGGGGGCGAGCAGCGGTGAATGTTGTGCTGGTGGAGCCAGAAATACCGCCGAATACCGGCAATATCTCCCGAACATGCGCCGTCACAGGAACGGTCCTTCATCTGATTGAACCGCTGGGCTTCTCCATCGACGAACGTCATTTGCGGCGGGCTGGTCTGGATTACTGGGAGCATCTGAAGCTGGTAACGCATAGTAATCTGGAGAACTTTTTCCGTAATATTCCAGAGGAGAACTTCTGGCTTTTGACAACCAAAGGAACGCGCTCATACACAGATATTACGTATAGTCGGGACGACTATATTATCTTTGGAAAAGAAACGGCCGGATTACCGTCCGAATTGCTTGCTGCCCATCCGGAGCGCTGTATCCGTATTCCTATGGGGGAGAAGGTACGTTCTCTCAATCTGTCAAACGCCGTCGCCGTCGTTCTTTATGAAGCTCTCCGTCAGCAAGGATTCCCGGGAATGGACTAACACATAATTGGAAAAACTATTCGAAAAATACTTGACAAATTTGGCAAACACATTTATGATAAACCTATCCCCGGTATGGGGGGTAGGGGAAGGTGAAACGATGCAGGGATCAGGTAAAGAAGATACGATGCGTCGGCTAAAAACTGCCGGTGGTCACCTAAAAGCGGTCGAGCGTATGGTGGACGAAGATAAATACTGTGCAGATATATTATTACAGCTTCAGGCTGTGATTGCGTCTCTGGAAAAGGTAAATGGAATCATTCTGGAAAACCATTTGGAAACATGTCTGCGAGCAGCTATCCGCCGTGGAGAAGATGAAGAGATTGTGAAAGAGTTAAAAACACTCCTTAAATTTAATAAATAACCTTACCGTATTTGTTGGAGCCTTGTGAAATGTAGGTAATGAAAGTCCTAAATTAAAACTGGAGGGATTCGCATGGCAGAAAAGATTGTTTTGAATATTAGCGGCATGACATGTAACCATTGTAAAATGAAAGTGGAGAAAGCTCTGAAAACGCTGGATGGTGTGGAAGACGTGCAAATTAATCTGGATGGCGGCACTGCAGATGTGAGCTTTGATTCCGGTAAAGTAAGTGCAGATGATTTAAAAGCTGTTATCGGCGATGCGGGATATGAAGTAAAATAAGAGAAGTCCGGGAAAAATCCCGGATTTCCTTTATTTGCTTGACAAAACAACTCCTAATGAATATAGTTTAAATAGTTACAGTTACTGCTGGAAACGAGGAGATTATATGACTATTACACCCCGAATCCACAGAATGACGAAACAACGTCAAATCATTCTGGATGTGCTAAAAAAAACAGAGTCTCATCCTACCGCTGACTGGATTTATGAAAAAGTCAGGCAGGAAGTTCCGAGAATCAGCCTAGGCACTGTCTATCGGAATTTGCGTGTGCTTAAAGAGATGGGCGATATCCAGGAACTAAATTACGGCAGTACCTATAGCCGCTTTGATGGTAATACCAAACCTCACTATCATTTTGTTTGTCTTGACTGCGGTGATATTATGGACATTCATGTTCCCGTTTACACTGAACTTGATAAAGATGCGGCAGAGGAAACAGGCGGGAAAGTTGAATTCCATAGACTGGAGTTTTACGGAATTTGCTCAGGGTGTATTCAATAAAGGCAAGCTGTTCAAAATTAAAATAAAAAAAGCCCGAAAGGGCTTTTTAATTTTTACAGATTAAATTTACTGTGTTCTTTTAGATAATAATGATAAATAATCACTTTAAGTGTGGCTGCTACCGGAATAGCCAGGATAATACCGATAAAGCCTAAAAGCTTACCGCCTACCAACAGGCTGACAATCACTGTGAAGGGGCGCAAATCAACAGCCTTGCCCAGGAGTAGGGGCACAAGGAGAAAGCCGTCCAGCGCCTGGATGAGGACATACAGCACGATAATAATCAAAGGGTTAGGTGTGTCGGGCGCCAAGGCAAGTATTACAGCGGGTATCCCGGCCAAATAAGGGCCGACATACACAATGATGTTTAATAACCCTGCCAGGATTCCCAGCATTAGTGCAAAGGGCATGCCGACAATGGACAGAATCAGGCCCGTTAGAACGCCTACGATGCCGCAACGCAGGATATTCCCCCGGAGATAGGCACCTACCTTTACATCGATAATGCGCAGCACGTGGGAACTCTCTTTACGCCAGCGGTCAGGAAACATGCGTATAACGCCTTTTTTTATCAACGAGAGATCCCTTAGCAGGTAATAGATCAGGAAAAGAACGATAACAGCTTCTGTCAGGACGGAAAAAACATTGCCGGTCAGGCCGGTAAGAGTGAGGACAGCCTGCTGTAGCATAATGGGCAGTTCCTGAGAAAACTCCTGGAGAGCAGTGGCAATATTTTCATTAATAAGAATATCTTGAATCTGTACGACCAGTTGCGGAAGCAGATAGCTGTAATCGGTAGCCAGATAACGTGCTAAACCCCGCATTTCACTGAGCAGTGTGGGGATCAGCAGATAAAAGAACATAGCTGTTGAAAAGAGAAGAAAAAAGTAAACAGTTAAAACAGAAAGATAATGGGGGAGACCTTTTCTTGTCAGGTACGATGATAACGGAGAGATACTGTATACAATCAGAGTGGCAACGGTAAGCAAGCCGATTACCCAAGTAATTTGCCTGAGAAACCAAATTACAGCGATAACCGATATGATGACAAAAATAATCCTCAGTGACAATCGCCAGGTTCGTTCTTCCCAGCTCTGTTCCTCCATGTGCACACCTCCGCTACTACCATTATAAATGGGATGGGCCCCGGTGACAACATGCAGTGATAAAAACCGGTGTATGCGCGTATATTTGGGACAGGAGGTGTTTACATGTTTGTCATAATAATGCTTATCCTGGTCAATCTAATCCTGGCGTTGGGCATGATATGGCTGCCACCGGTAGCCGGAGGAGAAATCGGCAATCTTTTTGTTCGGATATGGCTTTTATTTGGAATTCTCGTTTTCCTGGGCCACTATCTACATTACAAAACGGACTTTGAAAACAAAGTATCCACCTCTTGTAGGGACCGGACTAAGGTTCATCGTCGTTCTGTCCCATCTGCGGAACGTGATCAAGTACGTAGGTCAGTTTCTCCGCAATAATCACAGTTTTTACGGTGAGTCGAAAATGTTTGCCATCAGCTTCCACAATCCGCTGGTCAAGTAAGTGGACTACTAACGGATAAGGTATCGTTTCCACCTCTTCACCTACTAAATTTTGCGTGAGCTTAAGAATTTGCTGACGAAGTGCCAGTTCAAGAAACTGGTCATCCAAGGGTCGGTGAAACTGGATACTTACTTCCTTAATCAGTGCGGTCCGGTGGCTTTGCCACTGGGCTTCCATCTTTTTTAAACGTTCTTCTGTTTCATATAGGTTGACTTTAAGCTTTTCACGGGAAATATATAGTTCGTCCATGCGGCGGCTTAGATAAATATTCATCAAAACAGCGCCGAATATAGTACCGAGCAGTATCAGTGCCAGGTAACGTTTCATCGCATCCGCCCGCCCGTTAGATGGAGAACCAGCAGATAGCCGGCATGGGCCCCCAAAAAAGCAGATAAAATTAACAGGAGTTGTTTGGCAAGGGTACCGACCTGCCAGCCCAGAAACCCTTCTTCAATGGCCCGGATCGTATCAAACGTACCGCCCATAGCGGTAACCAGAGCCCAAATCTTTAACTTGCCAGCCAGCTCCAACATGCTGTGGCCCGGTGCCTGCCCCATAAACACAGCGCCAAGGGACCCAATCAGCGTTCCTCCCAGGATCACGCCAAAAGCAATAAATGCATTAATTGTCAGTGTATCCAGCAACCTGCCCATAAACGTCCCTCCCATGATAAAATAATATGGCGAAAAAGAAAGTTTTAGACATGTGTAGAGAAAAAGGAAAAGTATAGGGAAAAACCGAATATTGTACAAAGATTGACATCGAGGTGAAAACATGACAAAACAACAATTTGTACATTTGCACGTCCATACAGAATATTCTCTGCTGGACGGAGCAGGCCGTGTTAAAAAATCGGTGGCCCGGGCTGCTGAATTTGGGATGCCCGCACTGGCTATCACCGACCACGGTGTAATGTACGGAGTTATTGACTTTTACAAAGCAGCAAAAAAAGCAGGAATTAAGCCTATAATCGGCTGCGAGGTTTACGTGGCACCACGCTCCCGTACAGACCGTGACTCGCGTCGTGATAGCAAGCAGCACCATTTAGTTCTTCTCGCACGCAATATGGCCGGGTACAAAAACTTAATGGAACTGGTCAGTCGGGGATTCAGCGAGGGCTTTTATTATAAGCCCCGGGTAGACCACGAACTGCTAAAACAGTACTCAGGGGGTTTAATTGCATTGTCCGCCTGTCTGGCCGGTGAGATTCCTGCAGCGATTATGGAACACCGCGAAGAAGATGCTCTGCAAATTGTCCGTTTTTACCGTGAAACGTTCGGAGAAGAAAATTTCTTCCTGGAAATGCAGGACCACGGTATTCCGGAACAAAAAGTTGTGAACCAGGGACTCATTCAATTGTCCAAAGCTACCGGGGCGCCTCTGGTTGCTTCTAACGATCTTCACTATATTGACCGCAGTGATGCGGAAGCTCATGACGTTTTGCTGTGTATCCAGACAGGCAAAACGATTGACGATACCAACCGGATGCGTTTTTCTACAGAAGAGTTTTATTTAAAGTCCGCCGAGGAGATGGCAACTCTTTTCCCGGAACAACTGCAGGCACTGGATAATACCCTGGCTGTTGCAGATGCCTGTGACCTTGAATTTGAATTCGGGAATACCCATTTGCCGGTTTATGAAATACCTGTTGATTATGACGATAACAGCTATTTGCGTAAAGTGTGTATGGACGGCGCACAGGGTCGTTACAGAACAGGACTTTCCGCTGAAATTACGGAACGACTGGACTTCGAATTAAATGTAATCAAACAAATGGGCTATGCTTCCTACTTTTTAATTGTATGGGACTTTATTCGTTACGCCCATGAAAACGGAATTTTAGTCGGGCCGGGACGGGGCTCGGCTGCAGGTAGCTTAGTGGCGTATTGTCTCGGTATTACCAACATTGATCCGCTCAAATACAATCTACTTTTTGAACGGTTTCTTAATCCCGAGCGGGTGACCATGCCTGATATCGATATCGACTTCTGCTATGAAAAACGGGAAAAAGTCATTGAATATGTGGTTGCAAAATACGGTGATGAAAGCGTAGCGCAAATTATTACCTTTGGTACCATGGCCGCCCGGGCTGCCGTTCGTGATGTGGGTCGGGTACTGAATCTGCCGTACACAGAGGTAGACAAGATTGCCAAGCTCATTCCGGCGGAGCTGAATATTTCCATCGCCGATGCGATGGAAAAAACGCCGGAACTGCAGGAGTTGGCAAAAAATGATCCAAGAGTGGCCAAGCTCATTGAACTGAGCCTGGCTGTTGAAGGGTTGCCACGTCATGCTTCCACTCACGCTGCCGGTGTAGTTATCTCCCGTGACCCTCTGGTACAGTATGTGCCTCTGCAGAAATCAGGAAATGACGGCATGGTAACCCAGTTTCCCATGGGGACACTGGAAGAACTGGGCCTGTTGAAAATGGACTTTCTCGGACTGCGCACCCTTACCATCATGGAAGAAGCAGTCCGCCTTATTAAGCTTTCTACCGGTAAAGATGTTGATATTTCAACGCTGCCCCTGGAAGACGAAGCAACATTTCGTTTACTCTCCCAGGGAGATGCGGCCGGCGTATTCCAGTTGGAATCCAGCGGGATGCGGAGCGTTCTGAGAGAATTAAAGCCGAACGTTTTTGAAGATATTATTGCTGTGGTGGCTTTGTACCGACCCGGCCCCATGGAGCAGATTCCCACGTTTATTCAAAGTAAGCACGGTCATGTGCCGATTCGCTACGCACATCCGTCACTGGAACCAATTCTGAAAGAAACCTACGGGGTCATGGTTTACCAGGAACAAATTATGCAGGTGGCAGCTGCCATGGCCGGATTTTCCCTGGGCGAGGCAGACTTGCTTCGCCGGGCCATCGGTAAAAAGAAATTAGAAGTACTGAACGAACAGCGTGAAAAGTTCGTTAAAGGTTGTACAGTAAAAGGCCACCCGGCAAAAGTGGCCAATGAAATTTATGATCTGATTGTTAAATTTGCTTCCTACGGCTTTAATAAATCCCACGCTGCTGCGTATGCTCTGATTGCTTACCAGACCGCCTACCTGAAAGCGAACTACACCACTCAGTTTATGGCAGCCCTGCTGACAGGTGTCATGGGTACAACCGATAAAGTTGCTGCTTATATTGTTGACAGTAAACGGATGGGGATTGATGTGCTGGCCCCCGATATAAATATCAGTGAGGCAAACTTTACTGTCAGCGGTGATAAAGAAATTCGCTCAGGGCTGTCAGCAGTTAAGAATGTCGGAATGGGCGCGATTGAATCTATATTAAAGGCACGCGGTGAGCACGGGGATTTTACTTCTCTGCGGGATTTCTGTTCCAGAGTGGATTTACGCACCTGTAATAAAAAAGTACTGGAGAACCTAATAAAAAGTGGTGCTTTCGACTGCCTCGGCGCAAACCGGGCACAACTACTGGCAATATTGGAAGATACTGTGGTTGCCGGGCAGACAATGCAAAGGGAGCGGCAAAACGGTCAGATGTCTATGTTTGAAATCGCCGAAGAAGATTGCGAGTGGGTAAAACTAAGGGACGAACTGCCTGAACTACCACCGCTTTCCCCGCGGGAACGGTTAGCGATGGAAAAAGAAGCGATTGGCTTGTATATAAGCGGCCACCCGTTGCAGGAATATGAAAATGTTCTCAATCACTACCCGTATTTGACGAACTGTACCGCACTCAAGCAGGCTCAGGACAACAAGCAAGTGGTCGTTGCCGGCATGATTGGCGGTGTTAAGCAAATTGTCACGAAGGCCGGTAAACCCATGGCGTTTTTCATGCTGGAAGACTTACAGGATCAAGTGGAAGTGGTGGTCTTTTCTGCCATTTATGATATAGCCAGACCCTACCTGGAGAACGACCGGGTTGTTGTTGTCCAGGGAAGGACAAGCCACAAAGAGGAAGAAGACGTTAAGATTATCGCAGACAGTATAGCGCCGCTGCCGGTGGAAGCGAGGGAAGTGGTTATCCACTGCAACGAAACCGGCAGCATCAGCCATCTGCTCACACTAAAAGATTTGCTACAGGGAATTCGTGGTACTCTGCCTGTTTATCTCTATTTTCCTGAAGAAAAAAAGAAAGTGCTTTTAGCACAAAATTATTGGGTTAACGAGGATGACCCCCGGCTTTTGGAGGTAGAAAAGCTGTTCGGCAGGGATGCTGTCTGCGTCAATAAAGCAGGATAAGCTGACTTTTTGCGGGGCAAATTATGGGCAGGCCATTTTAAGTGAGGAGTCTACTTTATATGCGAAAAATAGGTGTTTTAACATCCGGAGGCGATGCTCCTGGAATGAATGCAGCACTCCGGGCAGTCGTCCGTAAGGCCATCTACCATGGTTTGGAAGTCGTCGGCTTCCGCCGTGGCTTTCATGGCTTAATTTATGGCGAATACGCGCCGATGGAGTTAGGTTCTGTCGCCGATATTATTCACCGCGGCGGTACAACGTTACGCACGGCCAGGGCGCCGGAATTTCTCGAACCTGTCGGCCGGGAGAAAGCGCTGGAAACAATCAGCGCCAGCGGAATTGACGCCCTGATTGTTATTGGCGGGGACGGCTCTTTCAAAGGAGCCGCAGCACTGGAGGGTGCCGGCATACAAACCATCGGCATACCGGGGACCATTGACAACGATATCGCCTGTACTGAATACAGTATTGGCTTTGATACTGCCGTCAATAACGTCACCGATGCAATCAATAAAGTCAGGGATACAGCCACATCCCACGAACGCGTCTACCTTATTGAAGTGATGGGCCGTACAACCGGCCATATTGCGCTGGCAGCGGGAGTCGCCGGCGGTGCAGAGTCCATACTTGTGCCCGAGGTTCCTTTTGAACTGGACCATGTATGCGAGCGGCTTCACCGGGGCGTACGCCGTGGTAAGCTTCACAGTATTATTCTGGTTGCCGAAGGAGTGAGGAGTGCCATTGATATCGGTAAACAACTGGAAGATCTGACAAAAATGGAGACACGGGTCACCATACTTGGCCATCTGCAGCGGGGTGGCACACCCACTGCATTCGACCGGATGCTTGCGAGCCGAATGGGCGCCGCCGCAGTAGACCTTTTACGTTCCGGTTGTCACGGTCAAATGGTCGGCATCGAGGCAGGCCAGATCTGTGCCACACCATTTGCCGAGGCACTGGCACAGGACAAGCCGTTCCCCATGGATTTGTATGAATTAGCGACAATATTAGCCATATAAGTATAAGCCGACGGAGGAGGTAACTATGAGGAGGACAAAAATTGTCTGTACACTGGGACCCGCCAGCAGCACTGTTCCCGTACTCAAGCAACTAATGGCTGCAGGGATGGATGTGGCCAGGTTAAATTTTTCCCACGGCACCCACGAAGAACATGTTGTAACTATTGCCGCCGCAAGACAGGCCATTGCAGAACAACACAGCAATGTGGCATTGCTCCTGGACACCAAGGGACCTGAAATCCGTATTGGCATATTTGCTGAGGGAAGTGTTATTTTAAAGGAAGGTGAACACTTTAAGCTTATCACGGACGAAGTAATCGGGAGTGAAACCGGCGTCCACGTTAACTATCGCGGGCTTGTCCATGATGTTGAACCGGGCATGAAAATACTGCTGGATGACGGTCTGATTATCCTGGAAGTGATGGAGACTACTGCCAATGAAATACGCTGTCTTGTGTTAAATGGCGGGGAACTGACTAATCGAAAAGGAGTGAATGTTCCCGGTGCTCTCCTTAGCCTGCCGGCTATGTCCGATAAAGACAGAGAAGACATCGTTTTCGCCGTAAAGAACGACCTGGATTTTATTGCCGCATCCTTCGTCCGGAAACCATCTGATGTCTTAGCCATTCGAGCCATCCTGGAAGAACACCGTTCGCATATTCAAATTATCGCCAAAATTGAGAACCAGGAAGGTGTCGATAACCTGGACAAAATCCTGGCGGTAGCTGATGGCATCATGGTCGCCCGCGGTGATTTGGGCGTGGAAATTCCCACCGAAGATGTGCCTCTGGTTCAGAAAATGATCATAACCAAATGCAATTCTGTGGGAAAACCGGTTATAACGGCTACACAGATGCTGGATTCAATGATACGGAATCCCCGTCCTACCCGGGCTGAAGCCAGTGACGTCGCCAACGCCATCTTTGATGGTACAGACGCAGTGATGCTCTCCGGAGAAACAGCTGTTGGCCGCTATCCCCTGGAAACGGTACAGACGATGGCACGGATTGCTGAACGGGCTGAAACCGCCCTCCACTATGCGCAAATGCTGGAAAATTTTGATCCGCCTGCGGAACGGAGCGTCACAGACGCCATCTCCTACGCTACATGCTATGCTGCGCAAGAGCTGGGGGCCAAGGCTATCATCACAGCAACCCAATCGGGTTTTACTGCGAAAGCAGTCTCTAAATATAAGCCTAAAGCAAGAATCATCGCAGTCACACCACGTGAACCGGTGGCGCGTAAATTAGCATTGACATGGGGCACCTTTCCCGTTCTCTGCCGGCCTACAAACTCGACTGATGAGATGTTTGCCACAGCGATAGAAGCGGCGCTGGGAAGCGGTTACATATCAAACGGTGATCTGGTCATAATCACGGCCGGCGTACCAGTCGGTGTCAGCGGTACTACCAACCTGCTTCGGGTCCACACTGTTGGTGAGATTCTCATGCGAGGTACAGGTCTGGGCAAAAAGCCGGGCACCGGTAAAGTACGAATTGCCCTAAACGGCGAGGAAGCCGAAAAGTTACAAGAAGGTGAAATTCTCGTTGCGCCCTGCACCGACAGCGAATACATCCCATATCTTCGCAGAGCCGCCGGATTAATCGTGGAAGAAGGCGGATTAACATCCCATGCCGCCGTTGTGGCAATACACATGGGGCTGCCTGTAATTGTAGGTGTCGAACATGCAATCTCGAACCTCACCAATGGGGAAACGGTGACGCTCGATACGGTCAGGGGCTTAATTTACCGGGGCAAGGCAACAATACTATAGGAGTTGATAGGATGAAGAGCGGGGAAGCAATCGTCCGAGTCCGTTATGCGGAAACAGACCAGATGGGTGTTGTCTATTACGCCAACTATTTTACCTGGCTGGAAGTGGGCAGAACCGAATATTTCAGACAGATGGGGATGCCTTACAGTGAAGTTGAGAAAAATGATATTCTTTTGCCGGTCACCAAAGCATTCTGCCAATATAAATCACCGGCACGCTATGATGATACCCTGCGAATTGTTACAAACATTGCCAGTCTGCAGGAAGTACGTATTGCATTTAAATATGAAGTCTTCAGGCACGAAACCGGAGAATTGCTGGCCAACGGTGAAACAGAACATGCTTTTGTTAACCGTCAGGGCCGGCCGGTCGTTCTTAAAAAACATAACCCGTTTCTGTGGAAACGCCTGCAGGAAACTGCAGGGGAACATGTGGAGTAGACAATGTTTGCAAAACTTCTGATTCTTTTCACCCTGGGACCTTTATTAGAACTTTATCTGTTAATTGAAGTAGGACGGGCAATAGGTACAGGGCCGACAGTCCTGCTTGTGGTATCCACCGGTTTCTTTGGTGTCATGTTAGCCAGAGCCGAGGGATTTCTCGTCCTGCGCAGAATCGGTGATAACCTGCGCAGCGGCGAAGTACCGGGAGACGAACTTTTAAACGGTGTTCTGATTCTTATCGGCGCCGCCTTTCTGTTAACACCGGGCCTAATCTCAGACACGGCAGGGTTTTTACTATTAATTCCCGGCAGCCGTAACCGGGTTAAACATATTATCCGCCGCAAACTTAAAAAAGCTCTGGACGACGGAACCATGCGCATTTTCTGGCGATAAGGCTTAAAGGAGGTTAGTAACCATGTCAGATAAACCACAAATCGGTATTGTTTATCATCCCAACTACTTTATACATACGAATGACAATCATCCGGAAAAAAAAGAAAGGCTTCAGGCCATTCTTACCCAACTTAAAGAAGAAGAGCTATTCGTAAAACTTCAGCAGCTGGCTCCATATCCGGCAACCGCAGACGAAATCGGCACAGTCCACACCAAGCAGCACATAGAGCATCTCCGCGGCCTCTGCGAACGCCGTGCTACCTACCTGGACCCAGATACATACCTTACTCCGCAGTCCTACGACGTCGCTCTCCTGTCAGCCGGCGGTGCCCTTACAGCCATGCGTGCAGTCATGGACAACAAACTAAAAACATGCTATGCCCTGAGTCGGCCTCCAGGCCATCACGCCGAGCCAAACAGAGGGATGGGCTTCTGTCTCTTTAACAACGGCGCCATCGCTACCCGCCATGCACTGGAAGAATACAATCTCTCGCGAATTCTATATTTGGACTGGGATGTTCACCACGGTAATGGCGTACAAAAGACATTCTACCATGATCCCCGGGTTCTGTTCGTTTCTATTCACCAAAGCCCCGCCTACCCCGGAACTGGTCATGTCAACGAAACAGGCGAAGGCGAAGGGAAGGGCTACACTGTGAATATTCCCCTCCCACCCGGATGCGGCGATCGTCACTACGCCAAAGTCTTCGATCAAATTGTCATGCCCCTGGCTGATAAATTTAAACCTGAACTGCTTATGGTTTCCGCCGGTCAGGATGCGTATCACGAAGATCCGTTAGCCGGCATGTGCATCAGCTTCGAAGGCTTTGCCAATATGGCCCGCCATGCCAAAAAAATTGCCGACAAATACACCGACGGCAAAGCAGTCCTTTTCTTAGAAGGAGGCTACCACCTCCGTGGTCTCTCTGAGGCCGTCATCACAATACTTTCAGAATTTGGCGGCTGGGAACGACCTATAAACCCAGAACCCGCCCCCAATATGACTCCCATGTACGACGACCCCGATGCAATTATCGAAGCCGTCAAGAAAGCCAGTATGCTCTTAAACAGCTAAATAGAAAGAAGACAGAGGAATGTATTATTCCCTGTCTTCTTTTTATTTGTAATTACTTTGAAAAGTCATTAATGATCAGGCCGGTAATTAATTTCGGGTAGAAGTAGGTGGACTTTTGGGGCATTTTATCGCCAGCGGCAGCTACTTCTGTTACTTCTTTGACCAGGGTTGGGTTGAGGAAGATGGCAGCCTGGTATTCACCGGCGTCGACACTTTCTAACGCCTTGGCTTCTTCCCTGGTATAGGTTAGGTTTGTGCCGCTGTGACGGGCTTCTTTATCAATGCCTAGAGCCTCTTCCAGGACCAGACATTGGAGTATGGCCACGTCAAGTTCCCGCCATTGCGCGCTGTACGCGCCACAGCGGCTTGCCATGAGCCTGTTTTCAACGCCGCGGGGGATGGAGAGGCGGTAGAGTATGTTGTCGCCTAAGTAGACAGAGAAAGCGTTTGCTGAAGCCATGGCTTCTTTCATGGAAGCCAGTTCGACGGATAGGGCAGTTGCTCTGTCATTTGAGGGAAAAGTGGCGGATAAAACAGTGAAATTTTGTGCCACTTTATCCAGGAATTGTTGAGGTGAAAAGTTATGTATATTTTTTACGAGTCTGTGGGTAGGAAGAATGATCAGGCCGGGGTCGTGGAGGTTCACCAGGGTCATGAGGGTGAAGCCGAATTCGTTGCGGCCCTGGGCCTGCATTTCTTTGTGGTAGTTGAGGGCTGTTTCATAGCGATGGTGGCCGTCGGCGATGTAGATTTTTTTAGAGTCGAAGAGTGCGGTGATACAGGAGAGGTCTCCTTCGTCTGAGAGAAGCCAGAGCCGGTGTGCTTCGCCGTTTTCGGCAGTAAAGGCAACGTCCGGTTCACGGTTTTTGTAACCGGTCGCGATGGTTTCCACGGAGAGGGACGGGTCATCGTATAACCCGAAGATGGGACTGAAATTGGCGCCGCAGTGACGTAATAATTCCAGGCGGTCGGCTTTGGCTTTAGAAAGTGTTTCCTCGTGGGGGAGGATTGTACCTGAACTGTAATCTTCGACGCCGACGCCGCAGATGATACCGCTGCGGGTGAGACGTTGATCTTCAACGGTGAACTCTTGCTCGTAGAGATAGATGGACGGCTTTTGATCGTGAATGAGGATATTTTGCTGGAGCCAGTTGGAAAAGAATGCGGCGGAACGGGTATAGCGGTTGTCGTTTGCGTCATCGTTGTCACGAATCCGGCCGTACTCCAGACGAATGATATTATAGGGGCTTTTTTCGTAAAAGCCAATTTGCGCTTCTTCATTGATCACGTCATAGGGCGGTGTGATCAGGTCGGGCATGTTGCCGGCTTTGTCCGGGTTATAGCGGACACCGCGGATGGGAACAATTTTTGCCATTAGGGGAACCTCCTCCGTTAAACTGAGTAAATTTTACCTTATATCCAGTAAAAAAGCAACGACCCCGGATAACGGGTCGTTGTTTTGTCAATTCAAAAGATTGCGAATATTAACAATATGCCATAGTGTTTTTGACGTGGAGATAGTAGTAAACTTGCTTTAATGTGTCAATTTGTTTTTCTTCCAGTTTGGTGAGGTGATCCAGGAATACTTCCGCCGTCATTAACGAATCACCTAAAGCTGTGTGTCTGTCGACACAGGGAACGTTATGATACTTCAAGAGAGTATCGAGGTCGTGGGAGAGAAGTTCGGGGCAAAGAGCCCGGGACAGTTTTAAGGTGTCCAAAACCGGATTGTAAATCTCGGTCTGGGTATACCAATTTAGCTTGATGTTAAGAAAGGCTAAGTCAAAATCAGCATTATGCGCAACAAGTACAGAATCGCCGATGAAGTCCATGAATTCGTTAAGTACGGAGCAGATGCCAGGTTTGTCGGCAACCATTTCGTTAGAGATTCCCGTTAGTTCAACGACTGCCGGAGGAATGGACCGATAGGGGTTAACCAGTTGGTGGAAATACTGGTCTTTACATATTTCACCGTTTTCCACAACGACAGCACCAATTGAAATAATTTCATCCCCCTGATAGGGGTAAAACCCTGTAGTTTCAGTATCAAAAAGAATATAGCGGCAGGTTTTCAACTGCAGGTTCCAGTCTTTTCGATCTTTTAAGTGTTGGGTTTTTTCTACTATTTCCGAGGTAACTGTAGGCTCCGGACTGTATCCGTTTTGGGGACCGCTTTTTATGGCCCGTGTTTTATAAAGCCGGTAAAGCATCCGGTTAAAGAATACTTGCCAGCGTGAGGGGCGTGTCTCCATAATGGTGGGCAGACTGTCTCTGTTTATCATTAGAAACGGCAGCATTCTTCCTCACTCCTTGTTGTTAACCGATAAATGCGTAAAATGCATGACCGGTCAGGTTCTGCATGCGATCTACAGCGATGAACGCCTCGCGTAGAGCTGCTTTTTCTTTTTTGGTCAGGTCATTTGGGTTAATATAGTTATCCGGGTGTTCTCCACGGCTTAACTGCAGCAGACTCTGCCGAATTCTGAACGTCATGAGTGTTTCATAGGCTGTAGTAAAAAACTCCGTATCATCAGGGGAGAAGACACCCCTTTTAGCTAGCTCCTCCAAGCGGCGGAAAGTGTTGGTTTCCACAATCCCTTCCCGCAGAGAAAAATTTCGTAAACAATCAACCATGTGTACGCAGGCAGCGCTTTTCAGATTCACAAGATTACGGTGTTCCTTTGATTTTTCAGTGATTATTTGTTTAAAAAAGTTTATGGGAACTCTGTGCATCAAATCATCTTTTGTAAGAAAAAGTAAGACGGTGGGGGCCTTCTGAAATTTTCGTGTGACAAAATTTCGCAGTAGGTCGCAAAGACTTTTTTTGCCGTAAACATGCCTAAAGTCAAGAAAAATTGTCATTAGTCTTACATTTTCATTATCTAAGTTATTTATCCACTCCGTTATGGAATCCCGCCAGCTTCTAAAGGAACGGCACCAGATAGGGTTGGAAGCCATGACATTCCCTTTGCATTTGGCGAACCCAACTTGGAACAGGCCTTCCACAACTTTCTCAGCCAGAATGTGAAAATACTGGGCGGTTTCTTCTTCCTTTTCCGGGGGTACGTTATCATAGATGATTCCGTTATCCTGGTCTGTTTTAACAAATTGCTCCAACCGTCCGCTACTTCCCATGGTTATCCAACTATAAGCAACAGGAGGGGGCCCATGCCCTTCCGTTTGCATTTCCCGCTCACAGAGCTGAATGATTTTTATTGTCAGACGGTCGAAAAATTCAGTAATTAACTGTAAGATTTCTTTGCTACTGGCATTTTCTGCGACCAATGCATGTAGAACTCTGTCAATTTCTTTACTTGCTTTGACCAAGCCTTCAATGGTGGTTTGTTTCTCAATACTGTTAACAATCGTTAATGCTCCGGTGCTGCGAGAGATAATAAGGTCACGAATGGTAATAATTCCTTGGAGACCCTCATTGTCAACGACAACAAGATGCTTTACCTTGTTTTTTACCATGATTAACAGCGCTTCATAGTAAAATGCTTCAGGGGCCACGGTAAGCAGGTTGGAACTCATGATGTCGGATGCTGTCAAACGTTTAAGAAAGTCACCCCGGGCCAAGACTTTGCTAACCAAATCTTTTTCTGTCACAATCCCCACAGGTTGATTTGCATTGTCGACAACAATCAGGGAAGAGACATTTTTTGTAGTCATTTTTTCTGCAAGGGCGGTTATTTCGTCTCCTTGCAGGCATGTAGCCGGCGGGGTTGACATTAAGTCCGATACCCGCTTACGCATTGACTGTTCTTTTGGCGCATTCTCTGAAAACATATCCGACTTCAATGCCTGGTAAACCTTTCGCATCCTGGATGCCAGGATGCGGCTAAATTGACTGGAAAAATCGGCGGACTGACTGAGGATAGTTTCAAAGAGTTCATAAGGCAAAATGACACATATCATGTCTTCCACGGCTTTCACAGATCCGGGATAAGCCTCATCACTCATAAACACGGTTTCACCGAAAAAATCCAGTTCCCCACGCAGCCCTGTGATGACTTCTTTGTCCTGTTCGTCCAATACGGTTACCTCGGCGGTTCCCGTGACGATAATGAACAGAGACTGCTGTGAAGGATCACCTTGGCGAAAGACATAGGAGCCTTTTGGGTAATCACGAATCTCGACGCGTTTAACAACAGCATCAATCGTTTTTGGGTCAAGAAGGTTAAAAGGAACGACCTTTTTCAGAAATGCAGCTGCATCAGTTGGCTGTCCATTATATAGAATAAGCTTCATCGGCAGCACCCAACTCCTAGCTAAAATTTATCAGAAAATTTCTACTACTCATATATTATATAATAAGAGTACTACCAGTGCAACGTTCTTTTCCTGAAAATTACTATTAAATCTCAGTCCTATTGAGATGGGGCAGGATATTGCACAAATGAGTGGAATATATTTCTCAATAAGGTATTTAGAACCAGTGACCGAGTTGAAACGTCTTTTAACGTTAATCCCGGTCTTGTTTTTCCTGGCGAATTTCCCAATGGACAATCAGGTTAAGAGTAGCCCGCAGGAAGATTATCGAGGCCAGGATGATTACTTCATTCATTGTACGGACGATGACGGTACGGAGAATTTCTCCGGCGAGCTTAAATTCTAATCCAAAGACTAGGTAACGAGCAAACGTTAAACGGGCTTCCCGGCCGTCTTTGCTGGTACGTAAAAAACGCAGGAAGATTCCTGTGCCAGCGTATAGAATAATAACGGCACCGAAAACTTCCAGCATATGAACTGCTATCAGTATTACCTGTCCTAGTAGCTCCTCAATGGCATGGATATTCAAGTCTCAACATCCTTTTCCCTTTTTATTAAGTTTTTCCATAAGGAAGCATAATAACTCTTTATTAAGGTGATTTGTGCTATGAAAACAAAAATCGTATTTAATAAATGTCTCCCTTCGACTAGGGAACCGTTTGTTCGTTACGTGCCTGTTTGGGGATGGCTGCTTCTGCTTGCTCTTTATTTGCTTCCTTTGACTTTTATCGTTGTTTATCTTAACTCCGGGTATTATCTCATTCAGCGGATTTGGCTATACACGGCGCTACTTCTTCCTGGACTGATGCTCTGTTATTATCTTGGTTTCCGCGGCGCTATAGTAGCTAACATCTTCAAATTTCCTCTCTTTTATTTGCACGGATCCAGGGCATTCGTTGAACGGTCGGAAGCTTCCATGGTTCTTACCTCACACCTGGCCCTCTTAATGATTACGGTGTTTTTCATCGGGCTCATGGCGGAAACAATGAAGCGTCAGGAAGAAAAATTAAAAATGCTTTCCATCACTGACGAGTTAAGCGGGCTGTTTAATCACCGTTTTTTTTACCAGTGCCTTGAGAAGGAAGTTGATAGAGCAAGGCGCTATAAATTACCTTTGTCATTAGTTATCATAGATTTAGATGATTTTAAAAAATATAATGATTCCTGGGGGCATCCCCAAGGTGACAGGGCAATTTCGTTGGCCGCCTCTGTTTTAAAAGAAACAGTACGGACAACCGATATTGTGGCCCGCTACGGCGGAGAAGAGTTTGCCATTATTTTGCCACAGACAAATTTAATGGACGCCAAGCAAATTTGTGAAAGAGTCAGGGAAGCCTTAGCCAAAACTCCCGTTCCCACGGTATCCGGTGTTACGGAACCGTTAACGGCTTCTTTTGGGGTTGTGGTTCGTGAGCCTTCCATGACGGCATCCGAGCTTGTTACCGAGGCAGACAAAATTCTTTACTATGCCAAAAGCAGCGGTAAAAATTTGGTTACATGCAAATAAGCCAAAACAAGAGGAATTTGAAAAAAAATGACGAATTTTAACAAAAACCTTAAATGCTGGGTGGGCTTATGAAAAATAAGATAACACCAGGTAAGGATAAATGGGAATCAATCTTTCAGAATATATTCGAATCACTGCCTGCGGCTGTTCTGGTGCTGGACCAAGATTTACATGTAGAAATGGCCAACCAGGCAGCACAGTCGCTTTTTTCTTGTTGCGCAAACCCGGAGTGTAAGCCGGGTGTTCTTTTTCGTTGTGCTGATCCGGAGTTTGGTTGTGGTTTTGGACCGGATTGTTCAAATTGTGTTTTACTGCAACAACTGAAGGCAGAAATATTGCAGGAAAGGGCTAACGGCACACAGTCGGTTATCAAAGACAGGTATAGCTTTGTTATTTCTTCTGTACGCTCTGCGGACGAACCGGTAAAGTTTGTTTTGACCGTGACGACGCAGGACACGGACAAATCTGGACAACCAGAGGATTCAATGTACCGGGATATTTTTGAAAACATCAGTGACCTCATTTTTATTCATGACTTTAATGGGAAGATTATTCATCTAAATCCTGCAGTGAAAGATGTGTTTGGATATTTACCTGAAGAACTAACAGGCAGGCATTTACACGACTTGGTCGCTGTACTGTACCGTGACGAAGTCGATGATTATTTGAAGACGTTATGCGAACAAGGCGAAATGACCGGAGTTATGCGCGCAACGGCACGGAATGGACAGGAAAAATTCCTCTCCTATAATGCATCTTTGATAAATAACGGGAAAATGTGCAGAGGGATTGCCAGAGATGTCACCACTGATTTTATGGCAGCCAAAGTTTTGGAAGAAAATCCTATCCTCTGAGCCTGATTATCGTCGATGTGGACGGTTTAAAAATTATCAACGATACGCTTGGGCACCAGCGGGGAGATGCTGTCCTGAGCAAAACTGCGGCCATTCTGCAAGCTCCGTTTCGGTCCGGTGACATTGTCGCCAGGATCGGGGGTGATGAATTTGCCATTGTTCTGCCCCGGGCAGAAGAGGCCATAGTAGAAAATGCCCGTTTGCGTATACTCCAGGCTCTTCGCAGGGAAAACCGGGAATTAGAAGATTTGCGACTCAGTGTTTCTTTTGGTTATGTAACGGCCAGAAAACCCGGTGCCACAATCAGTGAGTTGGTTAAAGCTGCAGACGATGCTATGTATATACAAAAGAGTGCAGAATCCGGAGAAACCAGACAGGGCATTGTGAAATCGCTCCTTGCTACTCTGGAGGTTCGGGATCATATGACTGTGGAGCACGCAGAACGATTACAGCGACTGGCCGATACGTTTGGGCGGTTGGTGAACCTAAGTGACAGGGAAAAAGATGACTTGCTTATGCTCACCCTGCTTCACGATATCGGTAAGATTGGTGTGCCGGATAACGTCTTGTTTAAGCCCGGTCCCTTATCGGCAGAAGAGCGTTGTCTGATGCAAAAACATTCCGAAATCGGCTACCGGATTGCTGCTTCTACCCCGGAATTAACGACCATTGCCCGGTATGTTCTACTCCACCATGAACGGTGGGACGGTGACGGGTACCCGCAAAAGCTGACCGGCAAAAAAATACCTCTTGTGTGTAGGATGTTAACGATTCTTGACGCTTATGATGCCATGATTTCAAACCGTCCTTACCGTCCAGGGATGAGTAAGGATGAAGCTGTACTTGAACTTCAGCGCTGTGCAGGAAGTCAGTTTGACCCTGATTTGGTAGAGTTGTTTATAGAACATGTACTGAAAGAAGTATAGATATAGTAAAACCGGGCTTATTTAGCCCGGTTTTACTATATCTTTCAGCGTTTCCATTGTTATATTTCTGTGTGCAGTATTCCATACGCATTGGCCGTCACGGATAAGTAAGACCTGCGGCGACTCGTGGCGTACACCTGTTTTACTGGCAACAGCCTGAGAGACGTCTCTTGCTTCCTGAACAACAACACGGCAAACATCGACGGCTTGCGCTTCTTTGCATTCTAAAAACCTGTCCACCTCCCGGTGGGCGCGTCCGCTTACCGGTCACGTGGCACTGTGTTTAAAAATAAGCACGGGTTTTTTATCAGAACCGGCCAAGGAGTGCTCCAGGTCACTTACATTACTAATCTGAATAATATTAGACATGTCTAACCACCTCGCTGTATTATAATAGTTACTATTCCACATTTATCCGAAAAAATCCTTCTTAAAGCGAAGGCAACAGATGCCATTCATGGACTAATCCGGCAGCTTTTTTCCGGGGTTTAAAATTCCATGGGGGTCGAAGGCGTTTTTAAGACGTTTCATTAAACTAATTTCTGATTCACTCAATACATTCGGGAGAAACTGCTTACGTTTTAAGCCGATACCATGTTCTCCGCTAATGGAACCGTCAAGGGAAGCAGCCATCTGGTATGCATCTTTTAGCATCTCAGGCAAATTATTTTCCCACTGGAGCACATCGTGTGCTGCACGTTTCAGGAAACGGGCATGAATATTTCCGTCTCCCGCATGACCGTAGCTTACCACATCACAGTAATATTTTTCGGCCAGAGCATGCAAAAACATGACGAATTCGGATACGGCACTGACAGGAACTACGATATCTTCGCCGTTTTGTATGGGGTATAGGGTTTTTACTGCCTCGGCGACTGCTTCACGTATGCGCCAGAGTTTGTGGCGTGCCTGAGCATCATTGGCACTGTAAATCTCAAGAACCCCGTATGTCTCTGCAAGCCCGCCGAGCGTTTCACAGGCCACAAACAGTTCATCTTCGCTGCTGCCATCCAGTTGTACCAATAGAAGGGCACCGGCTTGGTGCGGGAGGGTCTCACCCAAAAAACGGCATGATATTTCCACTGCAAACCGTAGTAATAACGGCTAATGTTCCTTCTGAACCTACCAGCAGAGAAACAAGGTTATACCCGGTTACATCTTTAACACGCTTACCGCCGATTTGCATAATTTCACCGGTGGGCAGGACTACTTCCAGGCCCAAAACATAACGGCCTGTCACACCGTATTTGACGGCATGACCGCCTCCGGCATTGGTTGCCACATTTCCGCCCACGGAGCAGGATTCTTTACTCATGGGGTAACCAGGATAAAAAAGATTATCACGGGCTAACCGCTCATTAATGGTTTTGGTGATGACCCCCGGCTCCACGGTAATTGTCAGATTAGCCAAATCATAGTCCAGGATCCTGTCCATGCGCTCCAGTGACAGGACGATTCCGCCGTAAACAGGCACAGCCCCTCCAGCCAGGCCTGTGCCCGCACCCCGGGGAGTAACAGGAAGGTGGTGTACATGAGCAATTTTCATGACAGCTGCCACTTCTTCCGCAGACGCCGGCTTGACTACCACATCAGGGAATGCCCGATACTTTTTGCCGGGGACTTCATCGTGGGAATAGGGAAAAAGTTGCTCTTTATCTGTGATGATGTTAATAGTGCCGACAATATCCTCAAGATCTGAGAGGATAGACAGGGTGACAGTATTAAATGTGTTCATGTTTGCCTCCATATAAATCATAAAGTAACCTTCGTTTCTTTTTAGGAATACCCTGCAGAAAGGAAAAATTTTTAAATGACTAGGCAGGAAAACAATTGGTCTCTGTCATAACTGTTTAAAAGCAATCAATAGGAGGCAGCTTATGTTTTTTAATTTTAATAGAAAAACGGTGGGCGAATTAAGGAGGAAACGGGGATTAACTGTGAGGGAACTGGCAGACCGGGTTCGCTGCAAAGAGTCTTTAATTCTTTCCATTGAAAGCAGAAAGTTAATACATGTACCCAGACCGTTACGGGACCGACTGGAACCAATATTGCGCGGGGATGACATGGATAAGATTCCGTGGTAATCTGTTAAGATTCCAGCTATATACCGAAAGGTATAAAACTGGTAAAACTATGGGAGCTTAACTACCTCTTGGCAAAGCTTCCGGTTAAGGATGTCATGGCAAAGGAAGTACGGTTTGTTTCTCCGGATGAACCCATTGATGACGCAGCACAATTGATGCGTGAGTATCGCATAGGTGGACTGCCTGTCGTAAAAGACAATAAAGTGGTGGGGATCATTACGGAAACAGATATCTTTGCCGCATTCCTGGAGATGTTTGGTGTCAGCCGCGGCGGGTTACGACTTACATTGGAATTGCCGGACAAGCCCGGCGCACTGGTAGAGGCGGCTGAAGTTTTCCGGATAATTGAATAAATACCAGCAAAAAGCGGCATGCCTCCAGGCATGCCGCTTTGATTTAACTTTGGTTGGATGCAGTTTTCTGGTCTTTATTCGCCCTGGAGCGTTCATGCTTTTTGAGAAGCTTTTTGCGTAAACGAATGCTTTTTGGCGTAATTTCCACCAGTTCGTCATCGGCAATAAATTCAATTGCTTCTTCCAGGCTGAGAACCAGCGGTTCTCTCAGTCGAACGGTATCGTCCGAGCTGGATGAGCGGATGTTGGTCAGGTGCTTTTTCTTACAGACGTTCACTTCCAGATCGTCTTCCCTGTTATTTTGACCGACAATCATTCCCTCGTAGACTTTATACGTGGGAGTGATAAATAGTGTGCCCCGTTCTTCAGCGGCATGCAGGCCGTAAGCGGTAGCCTCGCCGTCTTCAAAAGCAATGAGCGCACCCTGATAACGGGAAGGAATATCCCCTTTATAAGGCTGGTAACCGTAGAAGATATGGTTCATTACGCCGTTGCCCCGGGTTTCTGTTAAAAACTCGGAACGGAAGCCAATCAGGCCACGGGCGGGAATATGGAACTCCAGGCGAATCTGGCCCGTTCCCGAAGAGGTCATATCGACCATATCGGCTTTTCGCTTGCTTAGTGCTTCCATAACTCCACCCATGGCTTCCTCAGGCAGGTCAAGAATTAAATGCTCCACAGGCTCGTGGACTTTACCGTCAATCCGCTTGAGAATAACTTCCGGCTTGCTCACTTGCATTTCATAGCCTTCGCGGCGCATGTTTTCAATCAGAATTGAGAGGTGCAGTTCACCCCGGCCGGCAACCAGGTAGCAGTCCGCGCTGTCGGTTTCTTCCACACGCAGGGAAACGTTGACATCCAACTCCCTGAAAAGCCGCTCCCGTATTTTACGGGATGTGACAAACTGGCCTTCACGTCCGGCGAAAGGGCTGTTATTGACGAGAAAGTTCATGGTCAGCGTCGGTTCATCTACGGCAATGACTGCAATTTGCTCCGGGTTATCGGGGTGACAGATAGTTTCACCAATATTAACCTGCTCTAAGCCGGAAAGCGCGACGATTTCACCGGCTTCTGCTTTTTCCGTCTCTACTTTTTTCAGACCATCATAAACAAAAACTTTATTAATACGTCCCCGTTCTACTGTGCCGTCTGTACGCATAACGATAACACTTTCACCCGGCGCCAGTGATCCCCGCAGTACGCGGCCGATCGCATACTTTCCCACATAATTGTCGTGGGACAAATTGGCAACCAACATTTGAAACGGAGCGGCAACCTCCCCCAGAGGCGCCGGGGTATACTCTACCATCATCTCAAAAAGCGGCTGCAGTGAATCTTCCAGTTTATCCGGTTCTAACCCGGCAACGCCTTCTTTAGCAGATGCATAAATTACGGGAAAGTCCAATTGTTCATCAGAAGCACCCAGTTCCACAAACAGGTCAAAAACCATGTCAACAACTTCCAGCGGGCGGGAATCGGTACGGTCTACCTTATTGACGACAACAATGGGTCGAAGCCCGGACTCCAGAGCTTTTCGCAGTACAAACCGCGTTTGCGGCATCGGTCCCTCAAAGGCATCAACGATAAGTAGAGCACCGTCTACCATGGAGAGTGCCCGTTCCACCTCGCCGCCAAAATCAGCGTGTCCCGGTGTATCCACAATATTAATCTTAACACCGCGGTAGTTTACGGCAGTGTTTTTTGCCAGAATTGTGATTCCCCGCTCTCTTTCCAGATCGTTGGAATCCATCACACGTTCAGCTACCACTTCATTACTGCGAAAAATACCGCTCTGCCTGAGCAGTCCGTCAACAAGAGTAGTTTTACCGTGATCTACGTGGGCGATAATCGCCAAGTTCCTAATTTCCATTTGTTAGCCCCCTATAAGCACCTTACTAGTATAACAGCTTAACGGCCCGGATACAAGGAAAACGGTGCAAGCGAACCATTAGCCGGCTCCATGCTTTAAAAGACATGATAGCAGGAATAATAGTCATTGCGCTGAATTACATTATAGATTATATTTGTTTCTTTAACGGAGGCCTTTGCTATATATGACCGTACTTGCAGTGAATCAACTATCAAAATCATACGGTTTCGATATCATTCTTGACGCCGTCTCCCTGCAAATCCAGCCGGGTGAGCGGGTAGGGCTTATCGGCCCAAATGGAGCAGGTAAAACTACATTGCTGAAAATCCTTACCGGACAGGAACGGGCCGACGATGGGACAATCACAATGGCACGTAATACTGCTCTCGGTTATTTGGCGCAGGGAACGCTGGCGCCGATCCCCGGAACCATGGAGGGGGAACTGCGGCGCGCGTTTGAAAAGCTGGATGAGATGTCCGTCCGCCTGCGTGAAATGGAAGCAAGGATGGGTACACCTGAAGTGACAGCAGACCCGGAGGCACTTGAGGCGCTGATGTTGTCTTATGGGGAATTGGAGCAGAATTTTGAGCATGCAGGCGGGTATCGCGCCGAAGCTAAGTTTCGTGCAGTCACCTTTGGCTTGGGTTTTTCTGATTCAGACCTGCAACGGCCTGTGTCCACATTTTCTGGCGGAGAGCGAACACGGCTACAATTGGCTCGTTTACTCCTGGAAGAACCTGACTTATTGCTTCTTGATGAACCAACAAACCATCTGGACATTGCTGCAGTGGAATGGCTGGAAGGGTATCTCCGTGACTGGCGGGGAAGTGTGCTTATTGTTTCCCATGACCGCTACTTTCTGGATCGGGTGGTAGGGCGGATTCTCTCCCTGGATGCCTGTCGCATCAAGAGTTATCCCGGGAACTATACGGCGTACCTGGCACAGCGTGAACTGGAAGAAGTCTCACTGCGCAAAGAATATAACAAACAGCAAATCTTGCTGGATAAGGAAAGAACATTGATCCGTACAACCGGTACCGGGGAACGGGAAAAAAGGCAGGCAAAAAGCAGGCAGAAACGGCTGGATACACTGGAATTGGTGGAAAAACCCCGGAGTGAGAAGAACATCCGGATAGGTTTCGGTTATTCCGGCCGGAGCGGTGAAATTGTGACACGGGTGGAAAATGCCGCAAAAGAATTTGACGGAAAGACTGTGTTTGCCAGTGCCAACTTTGAGCTTCGCTGGGGTGACAGAATCGCGTTGGTGGGCCCCAACGGTGCCGGAAAAAGCACGTTGCTGAAAATGATTGCTAAAGAACTGGAGCCTGATGAGGGCAACGTCTGGCTTGGATCCAGTGTGCGCATGGTTTATTTTGACCAGCATCAAGGCGCCTTATCTGCTGAAAAAACACCGCTGGAGGAAATTCTCGATGCATCAGATATGACAGACACGGAGGCACGCACCTACCTGGGGAGGTTTTTGTTTCCTGGGGATGATGTTTTTAAACGCAATGCTGATCTGAGCGGCGGGGAGAGAAGTCGCTTAGCCTTGGCCAAACTGGGGCTTGAGGACGGAAACTTCCTGGTGCTTGACGAACCCACCAATCATTTGGATATCAGCGGCGTGGAAGAGCTGGAAAAAGCAATCGGACAGTTTCCGGGCACATTACTGGTGGTTTCTCACGACCGGTACTTTATTTCTCGGACAACCCAAAAGGTGCTGGAAGTAACAGACGGCTGTGTTCGTCTTTATAAAATGCCTTATGCCGCCTATGTGGAAGAACGGAATAACCGGCGTGAGGCTGTGACAGATCAGGGAAAAACAGAGAAACGGCTACGGGTGGAAAAAGAAAAAGAAGAGCGCGGCCGTGAACTGGCTGTCCGCCGTGAACGGCGTAAACTGGAACAGGGGTACGCTCAACTGGAAGAAAGTATTACCGCCAAAGAACGCCTGGTATGTGATTTGGAGCAACAGTTGGCACTGCCGGAAGTGTTTGGGGATTTTACGCTGGCCAGGGAAAAGGCGGAGGCCATGCAATCCCTAAAAGTGGAGCTTGAAGAAATGTATCAGGATTGGGAATGTATGGCCAGAAAACTGGAGAGTTGAACATCGCTTATAACCGGACGTTTTTTGCTCTGTATAATACAATATAGCAAAGTGAAACGGGAGGTAATTACATATGGAAAAAGTATTGTTAGTCTCCGGTAGCCCCAAAAAAGAAGGCAATACCATGCGGGTGATGGAGAAATGTGCTACGGTACTGACGGCACAGGGTCTGGAAGCAGAAATTATCTCTTTAGCCGGCCGAAAGATTGAAGCATGTATAGCCTGCGCAAAATGTGTGGGGACCGGCGTTTGTGTTTTGGATGACGGGTTGAATGAAATTGCCGACAAAGTCAGGGCTGCTAAAGGCTTTATTATCGGTTCCCCCGTCTACTTCGGCACAGCCCGGGGAGATTTAATGAATCTTCTGCAACGGGTTGGGATGCTCTCTTACAACAATGATAAATTCCTATCCTGGAAAGTGGGGGGACCCATTGCTGTTAACCGCCGGGGCGGCGCCACGGCAACTATACAGGAAATGCTGATGTTTTTCTTTATCAATGAGATGATTGTGCCCGGATCAACGTACTGGAATATTCTCTTCGGCAAAAAGCCTGGAGAAGCTATGGAAGATGAAGAGGGCGTAAGAACGGCGGAACGATTTGCAGAGAATGTTGGCAAACTCATTGAAAAGCTAGCGTAACATTCGTTCTATAAGCCCGGCATATGTGCCGGGCTTATTTTAGAAGAAAACAATGGGTAGACATCATTTTTTTGTCGATTTGCGTAAAGTATTACTTGTTTTTTTTAGTCTTTTATAGATAAAATAGGAGAGAAGTGGTTAGATTCAGGAGGGATGAAATGAAACATATTGAGGAACAAGCGATAAACACCATTCGCTTATTATCAGTGGACGCGATTGAAGCCGCAAATTCCGGACACCCAGGACTGCCTATGGGCGGAGCTCCCATGGCTTATGTGCTCTGGTCAAAGTTTATGAAGCACAGTCCAACTGACCCGGCGTGGACAAACCGGGATCGGTTTGTTTTGTCAGCAGGACACGGTTCCATGCTTCTATATTCTTTGCTTCACCTTTTTGGTTATGACTTGCCGCTGGAAGAGATTAAAAAATTTCGTCAGTGGGGAAGTAAGACGCCGGGACACCCGGAATATGGCCATACACCCGGCGTAGAAACGACGACCGGACCACTGGGACAGGGTTTTGCTAATGCAGTGGGCATGGCCATGGCGGAAAGACGTTTGGCTGCAGAGTTTAACCGTCCCGGCTATAACTTAGTTGATCACTTTACCTATGTTTACACCGGAGACGGTTGCATGATGGAAGGAATTACGTCGGAGGCCGCTTCGTTAGCCGGTCACTTAAAGCTGGGTAGATTAATCTGCCTGTATGACGACAATCATATCACCATCGACGGATCCACGGAAATGGCTTTCACCGAAGATGTGGGGAAACGGTTTGAGGCGTACAACTGGCATGTGTTAAAAGTGGCAGACGGTAATGATACAGAGGCCATTGCCAAAGCATTGACAGCGGCAAAGAATGAAGAAGAACGGCCAACACTAATTATGGTACGGACAGAAATTGGTTTTGGCAGCCCTAACAAGCAGGGGAGTGCCGATGCTCACGGCGCACCGCTGGGAGCTGATGAAGTTAAATTAACGAAAGAACGCCTGGGCTGGCCTGGATCGCCTGCGTTTCATGTCCCAGCAGAAGTGCGGGAGCTATACGAACGGCTACGCAGTGAGCTGGAAGAACAAAAAGATGAATGGGACAAGCTATTCGCCCGGTTCCGCGAGGAATTCCCGGAAGCGGCTGCACGCTGGGATGCCTGGCATGCCCACGGCGTACCGGATGAACTGGAGAACGACCCTTCCCTGTGGGATTTTGATAAACCTGTGGCCACCCGGGCCGCATCGGGCCATATTATGCAAGTATTAGCTCGCTATCTGCCCAACATGATAGGTGGATCGGCGGATTTAAACGCATCCACAAAGACTTACCTGAAAGGCTTCGGTGATTTTGGCCCCGGTAAATACGGCTGGAATAATATCTATTTTGGTGTACGGGAACATGCCATGGGTGCCATCATGTCCGGGCTTGCTCTCCACGGCGGGTTACGGTCTTACGGCTCAACTTTTATGGTTTTCTTTGATTATATGAAGCCATCAGTCAGATTAGCGGCACTGATGGGTTTGCCGGTCGTCTTTGTATTCACCCATGACAGTATTGGCGTCGGTGAAGACGGGCCTACTCATCAACCCATTGAACATCTGGCAAATATGCGCTCCATTCCTAATTTACATGTCTTGAGACCTGCAGATGGCCGTGAAACGGCAGCTGCCTGGCTACAGGCGGTAAAACGCTCTGACGGTCCAACTGTGCTTGTTTTGACAAGACAAAACCTGCCCCAGTTGCCAGGCACAGGAATGAACGCTTTAAAAGGCGGATATATCCTCAGCCGGGAAGACGGCGGAGCTGCACCAGATATTACAATGCTGGCCAGCGGTTCGGAAGTGCCGTTGGTGATGGAAGCCAAAACCATGCTGGAACAAAAAAATATCCGTGTACGGGTTGTGAGTATGATGAGTTGGGAACTGTTCCTTTCTCAGGATGAAAGTTACAGAAGCGATGTTCTGCCTAGTGGTGGGAAGCGCCTGGCTGTTGAAGCTGGCCACTCCATGGGTTGGGAACGCTTTACTGGCGACAGTGGCCGTGTTATCGGCATTGATCATTTCGGTGCGTCAGCGCCGGGGGACATTTTAATGGAGAAATTCGGGTTTACCGTAGAAAATATTGTAGCACAGGCAGAAGAACTGCTTGCAGTTAAGTAGAATGATTGACACTATGGGAGAAACAGGCTAAAATAGCTACATGCCCATTGGGTATAGTGGATATGTAAAGGAGGTTGAACGATGCCTACTTACGAGTATGTCTGTAAAAACTGCCGCAACAGATTTGAGGTTATGGTCCCCAGTGCGGATAAAATGAACGTAAAATGTCCTTCCTGCGAAAGCTGTGAGTTACAGGAAGTGTACAGTGTAAATGTGCAAAAGTCGGCCGGTAATTCTTGCGAGCAAATTGATTCCTGCCCGTCAAGACGGTTCGGCTTCGGCTGAGGTTAATAAGTAGTAGCCTTGTACAGGTTAATAAATAAAAACGGACGGCAGTTTCACACTGCCGTCCGTTTTTTTATTCTATGTTTGCTCCTGCAGCAAGCTTTTTGCCAAACTCACTGCATTGCTGTAATTCTTCTTCACCAGGTACCCAATAAACTTCCATTGTTTCATCATGGAGAGTGAAGCCTGCTTTTTTGACCCTCTCATCCATCTGCTTGGTCGCACCGCGGCTCCAGCCGGAGGAGCCAAAGAGAGCAGCCCGTTTATTTTTGGGTTTTAAGCCCATTAAATCATCCAGAAAGGCGGAAAGGGCCGGAATAAACTCACGGTTAATCGTTGGAGAACCGACGACAAGCAATTCCGAATCCATGACTTCGGCGATAACATCATTACGGTCGCTTACCGACATGCGGAAAATCTTTACTTCCATACCGCCTTCTACCAGGCCGCTTGCAATGGCGTGTGCCATTTTGTCGGTGCTATCCCACATAGTGTCATAGACCACAGTTGCTTTGTTTTTATTCGTACCTTTTGCCCATTCCACATAAGCGTTAATAATCTTACCCGGGTCATTACGCCAGATAATGCCGTGGCTCGGAGCAATCATATCTATTTCGATCCCCATCTCGACCACTTCTTCGATTTTCTTTAGTACAAGGGAGCTAAACGGTAACAAAATATTAGCGTAATATTTCTTTGCCTCCTGCATGACTTCTGTCATATCTACCTCATCATCGAAGCGGGCAGAGGAAGCAATGTGTTGGCCGAACGCGTCATTGGGCAGCAGTAGTTTTTCCTCGGGAATGTAGGTGAACATGCTGTCCGGCCAATGCAACATGGGTGCTTCCACAAATGCAAGAGTTCGTTTTCCGATAGATACAGTGTCGCCGCTTTTCATGATTTGTTTTTTCCACGAACTGCTGAAATGCTTGTCAATGGAAGGGGCCGCTTTTTCCGAGCAAAGAATCGTCGCCTGCGGGGCCGCTTCCATCACTGCAGGCAGTGCGCCGGAGTGATCCATTTCCACGTGATTAACAACGATATACTTTAATTGTTTTGGATCAATAACAGCGCGGATATTGTTAAGCAAATCTTCGGAGAAGGGTGTAAAAACCGTATCAACAAGTGTTGGTTGCTCATCCAGAAGCAGGTACGAATTATATGTCGTACCCCTGTGAGTAGTGTACATGGGGCCGTGGAAATAACGAATATTCCAGTCTACAACACCAACCCAGAAAATATTTTTTTTAATCTCTGCCTGAATCATGTAAATCCCCCTTTAAAAAAGATATTTAACATAGATTTCTATGTTTTATAGGCATTCCCTCTTTTATCTTTTAACATTAATAATACATTAACATTTAGTTCTGACAGTTGTGAAAAATTCATTATCATGTCATGAAAATTAGAAGTTTATGATGATGGCGTGAAATTTATGTGAAGTTTTTTATGATTAGCTATAGCGTAAATCATAAAAATGTGCTACACTAATACTGGCAATAACCCTTATGTATAAGGAGATTCTTTGTGCATAGAATATCTATAGGAATACTATATGAAGTTAGTATATGAGGATTTTTTAAGAAAGACTAAGTTCAAAAGTTCACTAATACTAAGCGCGGGAGGAGTGGGCAGAAAGTACAAGCGCTAAAGTGTCTAGTTAAACCGGGGGTCAATGACAACACAGAGAGGTGATTTATTTGCAGAAAAATGGAGGAAAAAGTTTAGTATTTTTAAGACTGCTTGTTTTATCAGCTTTTGTTGTGCTGATTTTTTCCGGGTGCGGGGCCAAAAAATCTCCTGTATCTCCCGTAGCTGCTGTGGTCAGTGACGCGTGTATCCTCTGTCACATCAGTCCAGAGGCTATTGACATGATGCATGTCCCGCCGGAAGTTGCCGCCGGCGGCGGTGGGTGAGGCGTGGCGGGCCCGCAGTTAGCGGGCAGCGAAATGTTTTGTATCAGTGAGGATTTTCTCAGCTCGGAACACGGCAAGCTCGGCTGCATCGCCTGTCACGGCGGTGAAAATGTCGGAGATTTTGGGAAGGCTCATGCCGGGGTAAACCGTTATCCGTCAGCAGATGCCGGCGGTATCTGTAATCAATGCCACGGTGAAATAGGCGCAACCTTTGCTAATTCCATCCACTATACGGTTCAGGGGATGGCAAACGCTCTGGAAAACTTCACCCATCCGGGAGTGTTGGACGTGGACGGCCCGTTGAAGACGGCGTTTGATAACAATTGTTACAAATGCCATGCAACATGTGGTTCCTGCCATGTCAGCAGGCCAAAAGCGTTTACCGGCGGTCTTCACTCCCAGCATGTTTTCACTAAGCGCCCGCCAATGGAAGACACTTGCTACGGTTGCCATGGTGCCAGAAATGCTGGCGAATACATGGGTAAAGTTGGCTATACCAAGGATGTTCACTTTGAGTCCGGCAAACATTGTGCAGATTGTCACAATGTAAGTAATTTCCACGGTACCGGTGTTGCAGAGCAGAATATGTATGAAGTTGACCTGCCTCAATGTACGGACTGTCATGAAAATATTTATAGTGGTTCGTCCATTCCAGCCCATAACATACATTCTGCGGACACCATGTCCTGCCAGGTATGTCACGCATCAGCCAATAATAACTGCTTTGACTGTCATGCAACGCAAAAAACGGATGACAGTGTTGCTGGGGTGGCCGATCAGATGAGAATTATGTTTAAAATCGGCCTAAACCCGGAGAGGACCGAGGAAAGGCCATACAAGTACATTACTTTGCGTCATATTCCCACGACGCCGGATACCTTTGCCCCGCTGGGCGGTGAACTACCCAACTATGACCTGATTCCCAACTGGAAATACTCACCAACGCATAATATCCAGCGCAAAACAGTTCAGAACGAGAGCTGCGATTCTTGTCACGGGAATCAGTACATTTGGCTGCAGGAGAAGGATTTACGGGAGAACGACAGCAAGTCCAACCTGAAACTGGTTGTTCCGGATCTGCCTTAATTGCACTCCGGTTTTGAAGGGAGGGATGAATGAAACGTTTTATGGATTTAGTAATAGGTTAGCTATACCAAAAAATAAGGGGGTTAGTAAGAGATGAAAAAGAATCTTAGATTACTGTTGCTTGTGCTTTTAATCGGTTTAATGATTTTTAGTGTGGTAGGTTGCGGCAAATCAACAACACCAACTCCGCCGCCCGTTGCGGAAGAACCCGTTGCTGAAGAACCCGAAGCGCTTGATCCTCAGCAGGTGCTACTTGATGCCGCTAAGGCATATTTCCCCAAAGTTGCGGATAGCAACAATATTATTCCCTCGGAAGATGTAAAGGACATGCTGGAATCCAATCCAGATTCCGTATTAATCATCGATATCCGCAGCGCAGAAGATTTTGAAGCCGGCCACATCCCTGGAGCGGTCCACAGCCCGTGGGCAAATGTTGGAGAAATCATGGATCGTATTCCCCGCAATAAGCCTGTTGTGGTTGCTTGTTACAGCGGCCAGACAGCTGGCCAGACTATCGGCGCACTGAGAGCAGCAGGATTTGACAATGTGAAGTCCCTGTTTTACGGAATTAAGCTTGGCTGGACCGGGAAAAGCGGGTTTGAGCTGGAAGGTACCGGCATGGTAGCCGCTGCCGATCTGCCGGTAGTATCCGCCCCCACTAGCGAAGAAGAAGAAATTCTTTGGCAGGCCGCCAAAGATTACTTCCCCAAGGTGGCAACCTCAGCCGAAGGAAACAAAATTATTCCCGGGGCGGACCTGTACGCTGCGCTTCAGGATAACCCAAGTTCTTTCCATGTTATTGATATCCGCAGCGCCGAGCACTTCGCGGAAGGCCATATCGAGCACTCCGTTCACAGCCCGTGGTCCAAGTTCGGTGATTTGCTAGAAGGGCTACCCACAAACCGTCCGATTGTTGTAGCATGCTATTCCGGCCAGACGGCGGGACAGACCGTGGGCATACTGCGTATGATGGGTTACGACGCTTACTCACTCTTTTACGGTGTACGTGACGGTTATGTCGCCAAAGACAATCTGCCGCTCGTTACAAACTAACACTAATGCAACAAAAAAAACCGGGACACGCGTCCCGGTTTTTCCTTTTATATAGCAGGTTCTTTTAGCATATTAATAAAATTAAGCACTAGCTTAATCTGGTCTTTATCCAGTGTGCAGATATGTCCGATAAGCATTTGCACTTTAGTGTCAAAGAGAAGCTCTCTAAGTTCTGGCGTGATGCCAACCATTATCCCTTCAGCATCCTCCTGTTCAAGAATCAAAAAGCAGGTGGATACACCAAGCGCACTGGCAATCCTTTCAATAGTCTTTAATGAAGGCTGAACTTTTCCCGCCTCTAACTGGGCAATCAACCCTGGTGAAACTTCGGCCCCGCCAGCAAGCTGTTTTTGTGTCATTCCTTTAGCTTCCCGGGTCGTTTTGATTTTTTTACCTGTTGTTATAAGCTTAGACTGGGTATGTAAAAAAACGCTAACAGGAACGCTAAAGTATCTGCTAATTTTTTGCAGCGTCTGTATGGAAGGCGTTCTTTCTTCCAGTTCAATTTCACTCAGATAGGTCGTTGAGAGATCAAGATGTTTGCCCAGCTCTTCCAGTGTCAGTTTTTTTTCTTCGCGCATAGCTCTTACTTTATCTCCCAGGCCACGGGTGCTGATATGTATCTTTCCCAGTTCTTCGTCAAAATCTAGATTTTCAAGCAGAAAATCTAACGCTTTATTCGTTAATTCTCTTTTACCATCTTCAACTTCCTGCAGATAGGCTAAGGGAAGATTGCAACTGCGGGAAAGCTCTTCTAATGAAATTTTTTGTTTTGTCCTTATCTTTTTCAAGTGTTTTTCCAGCATGAAAAACCCTCCCGTGTGTTTTTAGCATCATTATATCACGGCTATTAGTTTTTGCCCAATAAAAAGCCCCTGTCCTGACCCAGAAGTCTTTTCCCGTATACAGAAGTAAATATGTCATCAGTACGCCAAAAAAGCCTGCAACTGATAAATGGGCGAGAATGGCGCTGATAAAACCTCCGGGAGTTAAATTTATTATATCGATTACTACCAATGTGGCTTTGGTGACATTATTTCCACAACCAAATCACAAGGACCGTCAATGCGCTCCTTTCGCATAATTTCTTTATGACACTATATATTTTTGTATTCCGTGTCAAAATTTTGTCAGAAAACAAACACACAAGGCCCGAAAATAAAGCCTTGTGTGTTCTTTTATGTTCTAAACAAATCGGAGTGTGTCCCGGTGCGGGAGGCCACAAGGATGAGTGTTTCGCTGTCAACCTGATAGATTAGCAGCCAATCGGGGAGAATATGGCATTCCCGAAAGCCGGTATAGTTCCCGACAAGTGCATGGTCACAATGCTTTTCAGCAAGCGGCTTTTCTTCCAAAAGTGTTTGCAAGACTTCTTGAAGCAAACCTATATTATAGCCACGCTTTTTCATCAGCTTATAGTCTTTGCGAAATTGTGTAGTCGTTTTTAATGTCAACATTCGTGGTCAAGCTCCTGAAATAGCTCTTTAGCAGAAGCGTAAGATTTCGCCGGGATTTTTCCACTAGTAATGGCTCTTGCTTCCTGCATAGCTGCTTCGGTTTCAGCATTATAGTTGGGTTGCTTCATCTCAAATGGTAGGCCACCTACCATCAGAGACTGACGCAGGAAAATGTTTACCGCATCGGTTAAGGTAATGCCGAACTTGGCAAAAAGCTGCTCTGCTCCCGCTTTAGTTTCCGGGTCAATTCGAATGTTGATGTTTGCCGTCTTTGCCATAAGTTCACCCCCTTGCAATCCTATTATAGCCAAATGTGCTCACAATGTCAACACAATGAGATAAGTTTTAGCGTCCATGCGCTACTAGATATGCAGTCCAAAAAAACAAGTTATAACAACTTCAAGTTTATTCTCATGAGCATTATTCGATTGAAAGGTTTTTTGCAAATGAATAAGAAATTTTTGCCAGTTGAGAACCAAAAAACCGTTATTTCTGATATTGAAATGGTATAAAGCCAGAGGATTCAGATGGCGATGAATTGGATTGCGTGGTGCTAGCCGGAGATCCTATTTTTTCTGGACGTATGGTATTTCCGAATACGATTCCTTATCAGGCCGAGCAGGAAAGATTCTAAAAGCCAGTCTACAATCAATGGGTGATTTGACCAGACATTATTTTACGAATCAGCGGCTTTGCCGTAAGTGGCAAATCATCAAGAATGAGCCCGTTGGTCCAGTCGGCCTGAACATGGCCCTGCATGACATACTGGAGAAGGGTCGCTTCCTGTGTTATGGCCTGTTTAATCTTTTTTAGTGTGCTTATTTTATCCGGTTGGCCAAACCCTATTTTCATAAATTCGTTAATAGAAGTAATCTCTGTCTTCTCCAAATACTCAAAAATCTTTTGCTCCAGGTTTTGACGGGATCCAAGTATTTTTTGAACCGACTGCATGTACTGTTCAGAACTGGCTGCACCTATGGCTCTGGCCGCTAGAATTCCGGAAATACAGGCTATGTCAATGCCTCCACCGTGTAAGGGAGAAGCCAGTCCTG